>Ga0182012_10000011_pt1 | contig 201153 bp, 188 predicted proteins | sample 612S2SmetaG_FD_120486 | JGI IMG/M metagenome (GOLD analysis project Ga0182012, IMG submission 120486) | Permafrost microbial communities from Stordalen Mire, Sweden - 612S2S metaG | ecosystem: Environmental > Terrestrial > Soil > Wetlands > Permafrost | place: Sweden: Stordalen | collected... | reverse complement strand
GCGAGACCCAAATGCGAGACCAAAAGCGAAACCCAAATGCGAGATCCAAAAGGGAGACCTGAAAGCGAGATCCAAAAGGGAGACCTGAAAGCGAGATCCAAAAGCGAGAGCCAAATGCAAGACCTGAAAGCAAGAGCCAAATGCAAGACCTGAAAGCGAGAGCCAAAAAGCGAGACCAAGATCGAGTTTTTCAGCACTCTGTAAAGCCGCACTTCTGTCGGGCCCTCACGGCACGGCTGAAGCCGCGCCCGACCCAAAACGGATTTATGAAACACGCTGTAGATCGATCAACTGCGAACTTGAGGTAAGACATGCCCACTGCTACCCGCACCAACCCGCTCTCGTTTCTGACTGATCAACTCGATGAACTTAAGGCCAAGGGGACGCACTTCAAGCTGCGTGTGCTTGATGATGAGCAGGCTGCGCTCTGTACGTTCGACGGCAAACGCGTCATCAACCTGGCCTCGAACAATTATCTCGGGTTCACGACGCATCCCAAGCTGCGCGAGGCGGCGCTGGAGGCTACGCGGAAATATGGCGTGGGATCGGGCGCGGTGCGGACGATTGCGGGGACGATGAAGATCCACATGGAACTGGAGGAGAAGATTGCGCGCTTCAAGAATGTTGAAGCGTGCGTGGTCTTTCAGTCCGGCTTCACGGCGAATGCGGGAACGGTTTCTGCATTTCTCGGGAAGGAAGACTTCATCATTTCCGATGAACTGAATCACGCCTCGATTATTGATGGATGCCGGCTGTCGCGGGCGAAGATTCTCGTTTTTCGGCATAAGGATGTTGCGCACGCAGAGGAGCAACTGGCGAGCGTCAAGAACCAGGCCGGGAAGAAACTGCTGATCACGGATGGCGTGTTCTCGATGGACGGTGATATCGGACCACTGCCTGGACTGTGCGAGGTTGCTGAAAAGTATGGCGCGATCATGATGGTGGATGATGCGCACTCGTCCGGTGTGCTGGGGCGGCAAGGGCGCGGCACGATCGATCATTTTGGAATGCATGGGCGCGTGGACATTCAGGTGGGAACTCTGTCGAAGGCGATCGGGGCGCTGGGTGGATACGTTTGCGGGACGCGCGATTTGATCGATTTTCTTTATCATCGGGCGCGGCCGTTTTTATTTTCGACGTCGCATCCTCCGTCGGTGGCGGCGACTTGCATTGCGGCTTTCGATGTTCTGGAAAGCGAGCCGCAGTGGATGGAGCAACTCTGGGAGAACACTCGTTTCTGGAAAAAAGAACTTGGGCTGCTCGGGTTCAATATAGGAGGGCAGACGACTCCGGCCAGCGAGACGCCGATTACGCCGATCATTATTGGTGACGGTCGATTGACGATGGAGTTTTCGCGCGAGTTGTTCAAGGAAGGAGTGCTGGGGACGGGGATTGCGTTCCCTACGGTGCCGGAGGGGAAGGCGCGGGTGCGGACGATTGTGACGGCGACGCACACGAAGGAAGAACTGACGCAGGCGCTGGACGTGCTGGGGAGGGTGGGAAAAAAGATGGGGATTTTGGGTTAGTCTCGTCCTGGCATCTTCGTGATGATGCGGGTAAATGAAGCTGCTTTCTAGCTACACGTGCTGGCTGACGGAGAGCACATTCCCGTCGGGATCTTTGAACCAGGCTATTTTGTCGCCGGTGGGAGCGGTCCAGATGCCTCGTTCTTTGTCGGCGACCCAGGGATATTTTTCAAAGGCGACTCCGCGCTTCTGTAGCCAGGCGACTACCTCTTCGATATTGGAGACTTCCCAGCCCAGGACGGTGAAGGGAGGCGGGGTGAAATCCTTCACTTTGGCCACACGGATCATTGTTTCGCCAGCCCGCAGGACCAGCGCAAACTGGTCTTCGTTCAAGAATTGAAATCCCAGCTTGCCTTCGTAGAAGGCACGGGAATGGGCGGAATCTTGGGTGGGAACGAAGCCGATCACTTTGCTGGATGCGAGCACTGAAGAGCCTCCGTGGGGATGTTTTGCGACCGAATGATAGCACTTGCGGCGAGGCGTATCCGGTGTATAATTCCGCCCGCTCGTCGAATGCCATGATTTCAGGCATTCTCCCCCGCGAAGCTTAGGAGGCTGGGGATGGGTCACTTCGTACGTCTGCATTTGATTGGAAGAGTCACGTATTACGTGGGCTGGATCGCGCTATTGTGCGGCGGGCTGGATCATCTGCACATCGCGGCCAACCTTTTTTTGTCGCTGCAACTGACGCAGCGGAATCTGTTTGAGGCGAGCGTGATCAGCTTTGTGATCTGCGTTGCGTCGGAGCTTCGCGCCAGAGATGTGGCGGGCGTGGAGATGTCGAGCGGATTGAAGAGAGCAGCATAGTAAGGACGGGCGAGTCGCCCGTCCCCACACCGCCGGTGCCCACACCCGAAAGTTTGTCTACTGATGTGCCGTCGAGCCATCCTGAACAATCGCGGTTACGACCTCGTCGATCGCGTCGGTGATTCGTTTCGCCGGAACGTTGAAATTGTTGGACAGGATCGAAAAAACGACAGTTTGCCCACTGTCGGTTGTGGCGTACCCGGACAGAGCTTTCACTCCGCCCAGGGAGCCGGTTTTCGCCGCGATTCGGTTCTGAAGGCGTGGAGCGGTGAGGCGTTCAGTGAGCGAGCCATCCTTGCCGGCAACTGGGAGTGTGGCCTTGAAGTCGGCACCCCAGGGTTGCGCGGCGCAATAGCGCAGCAACTCGACGATCGCGTGTGGGGTGACGAGGTTCTGGCGGGAGAGTCCGGAGCCGTCGTAAAAGACGTACTGATCGTTCGCAATTCCCGCTTGTGTCAAAAATCCGCGGAGAACTTCTAATCCGCCTTCGATGGTTCCGGCAGTGCCGCGTTCACGCCCCAAGAGCCGCAGCAGTATCTCGGCGTGCAAGTTCTGACTGACCTTGTTGATGACGCGGAGATCTTGCAGGAGAGGTTTTGATTCGTAACTGGCCAGCTGCAACGGCTGATCGCTTTTCAGCGGACGCGACGGGCCGTCGCCATCTCCGTGGGAGGGCGCGATGGCAGTCACGCTGAATGTGGACAAAGTGGCTAGTTCGGTGTGATGAATGCGCTCGTGCCCGTAAACGATGATGCCGCGTTTTTCCAGTAGCTGGCGGAAGAGACCGGCGGCGAACTCGGCGGGATCTTCGATCGCAAGGCCCTCGTTGGCTCCCGCGTCATCGAGTGGCATGTTGCCCCAGAGCGTGAGCACCATGGAGCCGGGCTGGCGATCGATGGAAAGTTTGCGCGGCGTGCCGGCGGGAGTCGTGATGATCCGGTTGTCGAGGCGGTAGTAATCCGAAAACGGTTTGACGCTGACGAAGGCTTTCTCGCCGGGGCGGTCGGCGGGAAGAATGTTTACGAAGACGACATTGTCGTTGATGGTGAGAGCGGAAACGGGAGCGCCATCGGCCCAGACGAGATCGTCCTGGCTCCAACCTTCGCCGTAGCGTTCGAAGGCGAAGTACGAGTCGTCGGCGACGATATCACCGTCGATGAACTTCACGCCTTTTTGGACTAGAGCATCGGCCAAGGATTCGAGGGCCTGGATGGGATCGTCGTTGCGTTGAGTTTTGAGGTCGTAGGGCAGCTCGCGTCCAGAGAGGTTGGGATCGCCGCGGCCGACGAGGACCAAATCTCCGTTGAGACGGCCGTAGCGGTCGAGGGTTCCGGTGGTTTCGACGGTGGTGTGAAATTTGTAATCGGGACCAATCAACGCCAAGGCGGCGGCGGTGGTGAAGAGCTTGGTATTCGATGCGGGGGTAAAAAGCTTATCGGCGTTTTCGAGATACAACGTCTTGCCGGTGGTGAGGGAGTCGACTTCGATTCCCCAGAAACCGTGGGCCAGGTCGGGTGAACTGAGGACGGTGGCGATGCGATCCGCCAGGGGTTTAACGGGAGCGGCGTGCAGGGGCGCAATTAATCCTGCGACGAGCAATACAGCCGCAACCGCGGGTCGGCGAAGCATGGAGTGGATTGTAGCGCAAGAGCGGAGTGCAGCATTTTTGGTGAGCGCGTTGTTGTGGCGCGGGAGATGGAGAAAAAAGTGTTTTCGATTACAAACATTCCCTCAGCGGCTCAAAGCCGCTCCTGCTTTCGCGGCAGTGCCAGCCCGAGTGGAACTCGGGCGCTTCCCCAAGAGCACTTGAATTCAGAGTTTTTTCCGCAGGCTCGGAGCCTGTGGCCTGCCCAAGATCGAGCCGAAATCGTAGTTTTTCCGCAAGCTGCCAGGCTCACGGCGCAGGCATAGAATAGCGGCACGATGCGAGCTATTTTTCAGTGGCATTTAGGGTCGCGCTTTGTTGAGTTGGGGCGGCGCACTTTGATCATGGGCATTGTGAATGTAACTCCCGATTCGTTTTCGGACGGAGGCGAGTATCTGGATGCGGAGAAGGCTGTGGTGCGTGCTGAGGAGTTGCTGGAGGAAGGCGCGACGCTGATTGATGTGGGGGGGCAGTCGACGCGTCCGGGAGTTGCGCTGGATTCGGTGTCAGAAGAAGAAGAGCGACGGCGAGTTCTGCCGGTGATTCGGGATTTGAAAAAGAGGCGTCCGGATGCGGTGGTGAGTGTTGATACGCATAAGGCTGCGGTGGCCCGGGCGGCTGTCGAAGAGGGTGCGGAGGTTGTAAACGACGTGAGCGGATTCCGGTGGGATCCGAAGATGGCGAAGACGGTGGCGGAATTGAAGGTGGGAGCGGTGCTGATGCACACGCGGGGGCGTCCTGAGGAGTGGAAGACGCTGCCGCCGATTGGCGATCCGGTGCTGATGGTGAAGCGGGATTTGCGGCAGTGGGCGGAGACGGCGACGCTGGCCGGAATCAAGCGGGATCGGCTGGTGCTGGATCCCGGGTTTGGATTCGGAAAACGGCTGGAGGAGAATTATCCGCTGCTGGCGCATTTTGGGGAGTTGCAGCAAACCGGATTTCCCCTACTGGCGGGTGTTTCGCGGAAGTCATTTATCGGGCGGATGATGGCGGTCGATGGGAAAGATGTGGAAGTAGCGGAACGGATGAATGGAACGGTGGCGGCGGAAACGGCGCTCATTTTAAAGGGCGCGCATATCATCCGGACGCATGATGTGAGGTTGGCGGTGCAGGCGGCGCGGGTGGCGGACGCGATTGTATCGAGCGGGGGGTAATGTGGCGAGGCACGGCAGTCGTGGGGAGCGGGAATTGCCGTCGGCGGGACGGGGCAGAGCCCCGTCACCACACGAGACTCTGAAAGGCGCCGAGTTTTTTACTCTAGGCCGGCGGGGAGGGTAGCTTGAATAGGTCGGCCACTTCTTCGCGAGACAGGTTCCAGGCGACGATGACGCGCACAATGATTCCCACACCACCGATCGCCAGGGCTTTGGGCTGAACCATGACAGTGGCGGAGGAGACGGATGGGACCAGCATGACGATTCCGGTGATGGCGATCAAGGTGGCGGCGTGGCGGACGAAGTTGACGAGTTTCAGCAGGCCCCACGCGACTCCGGCGGAGATGGCGGCGGTTAAAAGGAACATGTAGGGGCCGGCGAGCTCGAGTCCGAAGAGGAGCGGGGAGCCGGCGGAGAGAGAGATGGCGTCGGGATCGATCAATCGGATCACGCCAATGGCACCCAGGTAGAGCCCGCAGAGGGCGAAGAGTATGGCGACGGCGCGAACGCCAGCCGGGGTTGATTTGGAGGGATTGTCGGGCATGAGTTCTGCAGGCAGCAGATTTTGCCATCTTATAAGGATTGGCACGCGACGGCGAACCAGAGGTTCCGCGCAAGGCTCGGGATAGCAGTGGCCGAAAGGGTTAAAGAGGTCGGCTAGATACCGTAATTCACGCTGCGCAGTGCGTTTTTGTAGGCATCGCGGGCTACAGAAACTTTTTCGTGAGCGTCGTGCTCTTTGAAATGGGCGGTATCCCAGTGCTCCATCGCAGTCATGGAATGGTCGGGAGTGGCTAGGGCTTCCTCGGCGCGAATCGCGACGACCCACTCGTCGACGGCTTTTTTGTAGTCAAGGCGGAGTTGATCGAGATTCTCTTTGCTCATAGCGCTGGAGACTAATGCGGGCCACGTGCCGGGTCAATCCGCGGGAAACAAATTTCACGGAAAATTAATGGGCCGGATTTTTCGACCGACGTTCCCAGCGATTCTTTTCAACCCAGCTGTCCAGCTAATGAAGGCAATCGAAGTTGCCGTTCTCGCGCTAAGGCTGTAAGGTACTCGGCCAAGGATTCAATCTTAACTGGGGGATCGGATGAAAATTTGCCGCGGTCTGCTGGTCGTTTTCTTTTCGCTTACTTGTGTCAGTTTTGCCGGGGCGCAGCCTTCCATGGGTGCGAAGACGGTGGTGGTGCATGCCGGGCATTTGTTGGACGTGAAGACGGGCAAGACGCTGGCGAATCAAACGATCGTGATTCAGGGCGACAAGATTGTGAGCGTGGGATCGGACAGTGCGGCTCCGGCGGGAGCGCAGGTGATCGATCTTTCGAACGCGACGGTGCTGCCAGGGTTGATTGATGCCCACACGCACATCACGTTCACCACAAATTTTGGTTATTCGCGGCTGGGGATTTCGATTCCGCGGGAGGCGCTGAACGGGGCGCGGAATGCGCGGGTGACGCTGGATGCGGGGTTCACAACGATCCGGAATGTGGGAGCCGACGGATTTACGGATGTTGCGTTGCGCGATGCGATCAATGCGGGAGATGTGCCGGGGCCGCGGATGCTGGTGAGTGGTCCGCCGCTGAGCATTACTGGAGGGCACTGCGACGATAATATGCTGCCGTTCGAGTGGCACGTGCAGAACGAGGGGGTCGCCGATGGAGTCGAGGCGGTGCAGCATAAGACGAGGGAGATCATTAAGTACGGCGCGGACCTGATCAAGATTTGCGCTACGGGCGGAGTGCTGTCGCATGGGGATAATCCGCAGGCTTCGCAGTTCACGCTAGAAGAGATGAAGGCCATTGTGGCCGATGCGCACCGGTTGGGGCGCAAAGTCGCGGCGCATGCGCATGGAGCGGAGGGGATCCGGTGGGCGTCCGAGGCGGGCGTGGATTCGATTGAGCACGGGTCGTATATCGACGATGCGGCCATTGCGACGATGAAGAAGAATGGGACGTATCTGGTGCCGACGCTTTATCTGATGGACTGGTTTTTTGAGAATGCGGAGAAGATTGGGACTCCGGCGGAACTGATTGCGAAGGGGCATGAGGTGATGCCGGCGGCGCGCAAGAATGTGGCGCGCGCGTTTGCGGCGGGAGTCAAGGTTGGATTTGGAACGGATGCGGCGGTGTATCCGCATGGACTGAATGCACATGAATTCGCGGTGATGGTGAAGCTGGGGCTGACGCCGCTGCAGGCGATCCAGGCGGCGACCATGAATGATGCGGATTTGCTGGGGTGGTCGGACAAAGTCGGGACGATCGAGGCGGGAAAGTGGGCGGATATTGTGGCGGTGGATGGCGATCCGCTGGCGGATGTTACGACGCTGGAGCGGGTGAAGTTTGTGATGAAGGGCGGAGAGGTGGTGAGGAATTCGTATGCGAAGTAATGAAGTCGGAGGTTAGAGGTCAGATTGCAGAGGTGAAAACCTCCGTACCCATCCGAGGGTGTGATCGGCCATATGTAGATAGGCTTTTGCCCCCTTCGTGTCTCTAATCGATCGGGCCTGCCCCACAAAAGAATCGATAGCGCCGGGCTCGACAGGAATGTAGAGAGCGGCGGACTCAGCCTCGCCCATACCCTTGCAGCGATCAGACCAAATTCTTGCCAAGACTACAGCGTGACCGGCGGAGTCAACGCAGTAGAAATTCATGTCGATCCCACCGCCTGCGATTTTTGGGTCAAACGAGCCAAACTGGACGTGACGCAAGTCTTTAACATTGGCCGGGAATCCGTTCAACTCGTCCGCTGCTTTGGATAGATCGTCGTAGCCCAGATACATTTTCGTCGTTCCGCAAAAGGAACCGTTCGAGCACGTGATCTGGTATTCAATAACGTCTTTATCAAACCAAACGACTTCAAACTCAATGCCCCGCATGACTGGGGATTGTAAGCTCTGGAATGCTGAAATTGGGCGATCCCATTAAAGTCGGGCCGGTTTTTACCTCTGCAATCTGACCTCTGCCCTCTCACCTACCTACAATCCTTTAGAATCCCTCCTGTGTCTGTTCAACTTCAAATAGAAGCGACTCGCGGCGCGGCGCGGGCGGGGAAACTGATCACTCCGCACGGCGAGGTGGAGACGCCGGTGTTTATGCCGGTGGGGACGGTGGGGTCGGTTAAGGGCATCTCGCAGGATGCGCTGGAGGAATTGGGCGTCGAGATTCTGTTGGGGAATACGTACCACCTTTATTTGCGTCCGGGGATGGAGACGGTGCGGAAGATGGGCGGGCTGCACCGGTTCATGTCGTGGGATCGGGCCATTCTGACGGACTCGGGCGGGTTTCAGGTTTTCAGTTTGAATGAGCTGCGGAAGGTAAGCGAGGAGGGTGCGGCGTTCCGTTCGCATCTGGATGGGTCGGCGCATTTTCTCAGTCCCGAAAAATCGATGGAGATACAGATTGGGCTGGGAGCTGACATCATCATGGCGTTTGATGAGTGTACGGAGTATCCGGCGGACGCGGGGCGGATGCGGAGTTCGATGGAAATGACGCTGCGGTGGGCAGAGCGGTGCAAGAGGTATTTTGAGGCGCATAAGAGTGAAGTGCCGTGGGGGAGCAGCCGTCAGCCATCAGCCGTCAGCCGTCAGGAAGAGCGGGTGGTCGGTGGTCGGTGGTCAGTGGCCAGCGCGCGCAGCGCCGATCGCTGGCCACCGACCACCGACCACTCTTCTACACAGGCTTTGTTTGGGATTGTGCAGGGGGGGATGGATCGGGAGTTGCGGCGGGAGTCGGCGGAACGGACGGTTGAGATTGGGTTTCCGGGATATGCGATTGGCGGGCTGAGTGTGGGCGAGCCGCGGGAACTGACGCGAGATGTGGTTTTGTCGACGCTGGAGCATCTGCCGCAGGACAAGCCGCGGTATTTGATGGGGGTGGGGACTCCAGAGGAGATTGCGCAGTATGCGCAGGCGGGAGTGGACATGATGGATTGCGTGCTGCCGACGCGGGCGGCGCGGCATGGGTTGTTGTTCACGTCTGAGGGGAAGGTTTCGATCAAGCAGGCGCGGTACGCGCAGGATGAGGGCGCGCTGGATCCGGCGTGCGAGTGCCGGGTTTGTACGCGCTATTCGCGAGCCTATTTGCGTCATCTTTATGCGGCGAACGAGTTGCTGGCGCAGGTTTTGAATACCGTCCACAACTTGCACTACTATCTGGCAACGATGCGGACTGTACGGGCGTGGATACGGGCGGGGAGCGAGGCCTAGGAGGGAAGGACCGTGAATGAAAGCGGGTGGGCGGCAGGGATTCCGATGGAAAATCGCTGTAATTCGACGTACCCAACTTGACACCTAGCGAACGCTCCGGCATGCTATTCAGCTTAGGGATAAGGTCTGTTTTTTCTGTGCCGTTCCGATGGAAACCGGAGGGAGCATCGCCGGTTCTAGCCTGCAGGTGGAAGGGTCCTCCGGCCAAAGAAGAAAAATTCCCGCAAGTTCGCACGGAAGATTCAGCGGTGAAAAGAAGCAAACTTGTGCTGAGTTTTGGTCGTGTGGCCTGAAGACGAGCATCGGGCGGTGTCGGGTTGGGCGGATAGCGGGTTGGTGGTTTGATCTTTATTTCATTGCAAGGGATCGACTTGGCGGGAGAAATCATAGTGTCTGGCTGGCTAGTTGGAGTGCATGGCAGATTGGCGTTTTGGTTGCAGCTACCGGGGGGCACGAGTCTGCTTGGACTGGCTCCGCTGCTGTTTATTTTCGCTATCTTTTATTTTTTGCTGATTTTGCCGCAGCAACGGAAACAGAAGAAGTGGCAGGCAATGCTGGGCGACTTGAAAAATGGAGACAGGATCGTAACCAGCGGCGGGCTGCGCGGGACGATCATCAATCTCAAGGACGATGCGCTGGTTTTGCGCGTGCCGCCCGATAATCTGAAGCTTGAAATCAGCCGCGCATCGGTGGTCTCGGTGACGACGGCAGAGGAAGGAAAGTAGTCTTTGGTCGTTCGTCTTTGGTCGTTCGCAAAACCGTTCCATATCCAGGACAGTTTAGCCAGCGGGCGAAGGGCGAACAGCTAGCGACAGGTTTTCATGAATAAGAATCTAAGCTGGAAATTGGTTGTGATCTTCGGGATCCTGCTGGTCTTTTTGTTTGGGATTTTTGGCGTTCCGAAGGATTGGTCGGGCAAGGGGCTGGTCGCGTCGATTACCGACCGCATTCATTTGGGGCTCGATCTGCGCGGCGGCACGCATTTGATCTTGCAGGTGCAGGTGAACGATGCGGTCAACGTGGATTCTGATAATGCGATTGCGCGGCTGAAGACGGACATGCGGGCGCGCAAGATCAACTACGCGGATATCGTGAAGCCCGATCCGGTGAATCATCCCGAGGCCGTGGTGGTGAAGGGCATTACGCCTGATCAGAGCAGCGACTTCAAGAGTATTGTGGCCGACCGGTTGCCGGAGTATGACGTGACCTCGGGCGCGGAGAATTCCTTCACCGTCGCGATGAAGCCGCAGAACCTGAAAGATCTGAAAGATCGGGCGGTGACACAGGCGATCGAGACGATCCGCAATCGTATCGACCAACTGGGCGTGAGCGAGCCGGTGATTCAGGAGCACGGGCTTGGGCAGTATCAGATTCTGGTGCAACTGCCGGGTGTAGACGATCCGGCGCGGGTGAAGGAAATTATGCAGTCGACGGCGATGCTGGAGATTAAGCAATCGCTGGGTGGGCCGTATCCGAGCCAGGACGCGGCGTTGCAGGATAAGGGCGGAGTGCTGCCTCCGGATGCGGTGTTGATGCAGGGGAAGAGCATCGGTTCGCGGAACAGCGAAGGCGGCGAGCAGTGGTATTTAATTTCGCGGGCTTCGGCGGTCACGGGACGCGATCTTCGAACAGCGGAGCCGACTACCGACGAGAATGGTCAGCCTGCGGTGCGCTTCATTCTTACGGGTGAGGGCGGGCAGAAGTTTTATGCGTTTACCTCGGCTCACGTCGGCGATTTTCTGGCGGTGATTCTCGACAACAAGGTTCAGGAAGTGGCGACGATTAAGGAAGCCATCCGGGACACTGGAATCATTAACGGACGGTTTACGGAGCAGGAGACGCACGACCTGTCGATGACGTTGCGGTCGGGCGCGCTTCCGGCGGGGATCAAGTATCTGGAAGAGCGGACGGTCGGGCCGTCGCTGGGCGCGGATTCGATTCGCTCTGGCGTACAGGCAGCGGTTTACGGCATGCTGGCTGTCCTCATCTTTATGCTGGTGTACTACCGCTGGGCAGGAGTGAATGCGGATATCGCACTCATCTTGAACCTGGTCATCTTGCTGGGATTCATGGGCTATTTTGGTGCGGTGCTGACGTTGCCGGGAATCGCGGGTGTGATTCTGACGGTCGGCATGGGTGTCGATTCGAACGTGCTGATTTTTGAGCGCATACGAGAAGAGTTGAGGAATGGCAAGACGCCGCCGTCAGCGGTGGAACAGGGATTCAGTCACGCCTGGATCACGATTGTCGATACGCACGTTACGACGATTGTTTCGGCGGCAATTTTGTTCCTGTTCGGCACGGGTCCGGTAAAAGGGTTTGCGACGACGCTGGTTTTCGGTCTGGCCGCGAACTTGTTTACGGCAGTGTTTGTCTCGCGCGTGATTTTTGATTGGGTGCTGAGCCGGAAGCAACGTGGCGAAGCGCTGAGTATCTAAGACAGTCGTTCGTCGTTGGTCGATAGTCGTTCGCGGTTCTGCAACGAACGAAGCCGTTCGACCGACCGGCGACCAACGACCAACGACTGATTTGAAGGGATCGTAAGAAACGTGGAATTCTTTAAAAATACGAACATCGATTTCCTTGGGAAAAAGTGGTATTTTCTCGTTTTTTCACTGATCTTCAGCGTGGCGGGCGTGCTGTCGATGGCCTTTTGGCACGGGATCCCGTTGGGGGTCGACTTCCGCGGCGGAACACTCGTGTATGTGAAGTACTCGCACACGCCCGATACGGCTGCCATCAGCTCCGAGGCAGAACGCGCGGGATTGAAGAATGCGCGGGTACAACGCTACGGTCCAGTGTCGAATAACGAGGTGCTGATCGGTCTCGACATTCAGGAGACGAGCGAACAAGCGCTGGACAACGGCAAATTGAAGATCATTCAGGCGCTGGAGAAGAATGCGCCTGCCGGCAAGCAGGACCTGAATAATGCCAGTTCGATCACCGTCGGAACCGAGTTGCTGAATAGAGATCCGCTGCACCTGAGCGGCGAATCAGATGCGAATCCGCGTTACATGACGATTGCCCAGGCCATCGTGGACTATCGCGACAAGACAAAAGGCGGCGTCTTAACGTCGATCGACGAATTGAAAGGCGTGGCAGATCCGGCGGTGGTTGCGTCGTTGCAGGATAGCTTCTTTGTTTCGGATTTTGGCATACGGAACGTCGAAATCGTGGGGCCGCAGGTTGGGCATCAGTTGCGCAATCAGGCCATGTGGGCGACTCTCTATTCGCTGGGCGGGATGCTGATCTATCTGGCGCTGCGCTTCGAATGGATTTATGGGGTCGCGGCCGTGGTAACAGTGTTTCACGATACGCTGATCACGGTGGGAGCCTTTTCGCTGCTGGATCGGGAAATCTCGCTGACGGTTATCGCTGCCATATTGACGCTGATTGGATATTCCAATAACGACACGATTGTCGTCTTCGATCGCATACGGGAAAACATCAAGCTTCTGCGGCGGGACAAGCTTTCGGACATCGTCAACAAGAGTATTAATCAGACTTTAAGTCGAACCATCTTGACAGCGGGGCTGACTTTCCTTACCGTGCTTGCTCTGTTTCTTTTCGGCGGCGAGGTGCTGCGAGGGTTTAGTCTTGCGCTGGTGATCGGCATCCTGATCGGGACGTACTCGTCGATTGCGATTGCCGCCCCGATTCTGGTCGCCTACCAGGAATGGCGCGGGGAGCGTGGCAAGGCGCCGATTTCGATGCCGCTGCGGTCGGGTAATGGACCGGCGCAGCCGAAAGAAAAAATCAGGGTGTGATGCAGACATCTGGCGTAGAATCTTTTACCTGTCCGAAGAGACAGGATTTTACAGCGGGAAAGATGGGAAGATCGGGAGCAAAGAGGATGCGGTCGGTGTCTATATTGTCTTAAGGTCCGGTGTAGGAGAAGCCTATGTTTGAAGACAGCCTCATTGAGTCAGGCAACAGATTCAAGGCCAAACGACGATTGAGTACTACGATACTGTCCTTTTTGCTGCAGGTCGGGCTTATCGGTGTCCTCATCCTGATTCCTCTGATCTATACAGATGCTCTGCCCAAAACGCAGTTGATGACCTTCCTTGTGGCACCACCCCCGCCGCCTCCGCCGCCCCCGCCTCCAGCTGCAGCCCCGGTTAAGGTCGTGAAGATGGTGAGCGAAGTGGTCAACGGGCAATTGCGCGCACCGACCAAGATTCCAGACAAGGTTCAGATGATTAAGGAAGAAGAAGCTCCGCCGGATCTGGGCGCCGGAGGCGTCCCGGGCGGTGTGCCGGGCGGGATTCCGGGCGGCTCTGCGGGTGGCGTGATTGGCGGCATCATCAGTTCGACGCCGGTAGCGGTTCCGAAAGTGGCGACACCACAGCGCGTGCGAGTGTCCACGGGTGTGGCGACTGGTCTTCTCATCCGCAAGGTCACGCCGAATTATCCTCCGCTGGCGAAGCAGGCTCGAATTCAGGGCTCGGTTGTGCTGCAGGCCGAGATCAGTAAAGATGGAACGATTCAGAATTTGCAGTTGATCAGCGGGCATCCCATGTTGGCGCCGGCGGCGATCGAGGCCGTGAAGCAGTGGCGCTATAAGCCATACCTGCTCAATGGTGAGCCGGTGGCCGTGGAAACCCAGGTGGTAGTGAACTTCAGCTTGTCCGGAGGCTAGAGTCTCCGGATCGGCTCTTGCTGGTTTACAATTGCCGTTCTTGTTGGTAAGAGTCGCAGGTCTTTGTGGCGCTGTCGGCCCTCCCCGTCCTACCTTATTCTTAGACGGGAACCTTTGGGTGGCTTAACACCTCAGGGGCAATCCTGCACACTTTTTGTTTCTTTGCATCAAACGGTATTCGGGCTATCGGCTGGGGAGCCGGTTCGCTTGCGGCATGGCGGGTGCGTGCCGGGAGGTGAAACCGGAGTTCTTTGGCTGGAGTTGCCGGAGAGAGCTTAACCTGCCGACCTCCGGTGTCTAATACCGCCGGACGCACGATTTTTGAAAGCAGTTAGGAACAAGATTCAGAAACAGTTTGAGGAGGAGAAGCAACTCATGGTAGTGAACCTGGCAACAGCCGCACTCTGCAATTTCCATCTTTACGCCGCCTGGCTCTTTGACGATCAAGGCTCGGTCGGCTGGGACCCGATTTCGCTGTGGAAGCAGATGGGTATTCTAGCGAAAGCCGTGGTTATTATTCTGTTCATCATGTCGGGTTGGTCGATCGGCGTGATGATTGACCGCTGGATGGCTTTCAACGCCGCCCGCAATCAGTCCCGTTCGTTCGCTCCGGCGGTTGCGGGAGCGCTGCGCGAAGGAAAGATTGACGAAGCGATCAAAGTCGCCGAGCGCAACAAGAAGAGCCACCTGGCCAAGGTTGTCACTGCTGGCTTGATGGAATTCAAGGCCCACCAGGACAGCCCGGGAGAAATCCCTGGCGAAACGATTGAAGCTTCCAAGCGCGCTCTGGAGCGCACCGAAGCCATCGTGCACGCTGAGCTGAAGCGTGGCTTGGGCGGTCTGGCGACGATCGGTTCGACGGCTCCCTTCGTGGGACTGTTCGGAACGGTGGTCGGCATTCTGAACGCCTTCAACGGTATCGCTAAAGAAAAGGCTACCGGCCTGGCTGCTGTCGCCGGTGGTATTTCCGAAGCGCTCGTGACCACCGCGGTCGGCCTGTTCGTGGCGATCCCGGCCGTCATGATGTTCAACTATCTGACCGGACGCGTGGAAGCGTTTGACGTGGAGATGGATAACTCGTCGAGCGAATTGATCGATTACTTCCTGAAGCGCCGGAGCATGCGCCGGTCCTAAGTACCAAGTCTCAGGTCTCAGGACCTGAAGCTACGGGCTAGCGGGCCGCAAACGTGAGTTGCTGAAGCGGCGCCGGTTTTATCGCCGGCGCTCTCTCTCCCTCCTCACCGTTGCAGCACGGGACTTAAGGCAAGCACGCAGGAGACGGAATTCAATGTCATTAGCGAAGCGCAATGAGGGGGCGAACGTCAGCTCCGACATCAACGTGACCCCGATGGTAGACGTGATGCTGGTCCTGCTGATCATCTTCATGGTGGTCACGCCCATGTTGCAACACGGCAAGCAGGTAGACATGGCTCAGGTCAACAACCCCGAGGACATGCACGACGCCGATAAAGAAGATGCGATCCAGGTCGCGGTGACTCGGGACGACCACGTCTTCCTCGGAACCGACCCGATTAATCCGGATGACTTGACCCAAAAGATCAAAGACAAGCTGGCGAACCGCACGGACAAGCGAGTTTTCCTGAAAGCGGACGCGCGGGCAAAGTTCGGATGGGTAGTGACGGTTGTGGACGACGTCAGAGCGGCGGGCGTTGATCAGCTGGGGCTTTTAACGGAACAGAAAAAGAGTGGATCGTTTTCTCCGCCACCGAGCGCGGCAACACCAGCGCCTACGGGCGGCCAGTAGCACGTGATGATAGAGCAGTAGCAATACAGGAGATCGATTATGGGTATGGCAGTCGGCCCCAAAGGGGGCCAAAGCGCGAACATGAACGTCACGCCGCTGATTGACGTGTTGCTGGTGCTGCTGATCATTTTTATGGTGATCACGCCGCTGACGCCGAAGGGACTGGATGCGCTCGTGCCCCAGCCTCCGCCACCCAATCAGAAGCAGCCGCCACCTACGCCGGACCGGACCATCGTCGTGCAGTTGATCGATCACGGAGCCGGCAATCCTCCCGGGCTGAAAATCAATCAGGACGAGGCAACGTGGGAGACGCTCCAGGGCCGTTTGGAAGATATTTTTAAGACCCGCGCGGAGAAGGTGATGTTTGTAAAAGGCGACGATAATGTCCCCTTTGCGGACGTAGCCAACGTTATCGATATTGCGCATTCGGCTGGCGTCGATAAAGTGGGATTGATCACGGCGAAAATCGAGGCGGGCGGCTAGAATCTGGTTCGATGATGAAAGGTGCCGACAAACCTGTGCGGCACCTTTCTCTTCAGCTGTTTTACTCCGCAACTTTACTCCGCAACAAGGAGATTCATAAAGCAATGAAAACGACGCAAAGAGTGCTGGTGGTGATAGCCGCGGCTCTGGCGCTGCTGTCGAGCACCGCGTGCAGCAAACTTCAGGCGCGAGACCATCTCAACAAGGGTGTGCAGGCTTACAAGAACTCAAAGTTCGAGGATGCGATCGGCCACTTCCAAAAAGCGGTCGCACTCGATCCTTCGCTGATCAATGCCCGCCTTTATCTCGCAACCGCATATGCGCAGCAGTACATTCCGGGGGCGGATACTCCGGACAACAATCATTTTGCCGAGCAGGCGATCGATTCGTACAAAGAAGTGCTGCAAGTCGATCCCAGGAACGTGAACAGTATCAAGGGGATTGCGTATTTATATCTGCAGATGAAAAAATTCCCGCTGGCGAAGGAGTATTACAAGAAAGCATCCGAGGTGGATCCGAATGATCCCGAGCCTTACTATTCGGTTGCTGTGATCGATTGGACCCAAACCTATGTGCCGCGCCAGGAAGAGCGCGCGAAACTGGGGATGAAGCCCGATGATTCGCTTCCCGCCAAAGACAAGAAAGTTTGCGCCACCATGCGGGAAAACAACAGCGCCAATGTCCAGGAAGGGATCGACAACTTGAATAAGGCATTGAATCTTCGTCCGGATTACGACGATGCGATGGCGTACATGAACCTGATGTATCGCGAACGTGCTGATATCGAATGCGACGATCCGGCGGCGCGCTCGGCTGACTTGAAGACGGCGGACGAGTGGGTTGATAAGACGATGGCGACCAAAAAAGCCAAGGCGGAAAAACAGCCCGGCGCGGGAGCAATCGTCATGGATCAGAAGCAGTAACAACTTTCTAAACTTCAAGAAAGGGGCCTCGTGCTTTCCCAGCGCGGGGCCTTTTCGTTTGCCAGCCGGGCGACGCAACCGAACTCAGCCGAGCGCCGGGGGGCGCTCATAGCCCTCGGTGATTTGCGTTATCCGTATGGTCACGCCCGCAGGTAGAATCAGTGCGGCGCGAATGTGCCCGGTGTGCGCGCTCAAGTGAGATTGGTCCAAGAGCAGATGTTCAAGAAGATTCTGATCGCAAATCGAGGAGAGATCGCCGTGCGCATCATTCGCGCTTGCCGCGAGATGGGCATTGCGACGGTCGTGGTCTATTCGGATGTCGATCGCGGAGCACTCCACGTGCGCAAGTCCGACGAGGCCTATCCAATTGGTCCGGCGCCTGCGGCAGAATCGTATTTAAGGATGGACAAGATTCTCGAGGTTGCGAGGCGCTCGGGTGCGGAGGCGATTCATCCTGGATACGGATTCTTATCGGAAAACGCGAAGTTTGCGGAGGCATGTGCCGGTGCCGGGGTGAAATTCATAGGGCCCACGGCGCACTCCATGAGATTGATGGGCTCCAAGACAAGCGCGCGGCAACAGATGGAAAGGGCAGGTGTGCCTTTTGTTCCCGGTACATCGCGCGGGCTAGGGTCGGCTGAAGAGGGCGAAGCAGTAGCGGAGCGCATTGGTTATCCGGTGATGTTGAAGGCCGCGGCAGGCGGAGGTGGGAAGGGCATGCGCCTGGTGCATTCGCGCGAAGAACTGCGGTCGGGTTTGGAATCCGCAAAGAGCGAAGCGCAGCGTTCGTTTGGGGACAGTGAAGTTTATATAGAAAAGGCAATCGTCAATCCCCGCCACATCGAGATGCAGGTGTTGGCGGACGAGCACGGCAACACGGTATGGCTGGGGGAACGGGAGTGTTCGATCCAGCGGCGTCATCAGAAAGTCTTGGAGGAGGCGCCGTCGCCGATTGTTGATGCGGAGATGCGGCGACGGATGGGAGAAGTTGCGGTCAAAGTGGCCCAGGCCGCGGATTACACTAACGCAGGCACGGTGGAATTTCTGGTCGATCAGCAAAGGAATTTTTATTTTCTGGAGATGAACACGCGCTTGCAGGTGGAGCATCCGGTGACCGAGTTGACCACGGGATTTGACCTCGTGCATCTGCAGATCCGCATTGCTGCCGGCGAGAAACTGCCATTTTCACAGGCGGACGTGGGGATTCGCGGGCATGCCATCGAATGCCGCATTTACGCTGAGGATCCGGACAACAATTACTTCCCCAGTCCAGGAAAGATCACGGTGCTGCTGCAGCCTTCGGGGCCGGGGATTCGGCGGGACAGCGGAATGTACGAGGGTTGGAATGTGCCGATGGATTACGATCCATTGCTCGCCAAGCTGATCGGATATGGGACGGACCGTCAGCAGGCGATCATGCGGTTGCAGCGAGCCCTGTACGAATATTTTGTGGCGGGCATTAAGACCAATATTTCTCTGTTCCAGCGAATCCTGGGCGATCCGGAGTTTCAGGCCGCAAGAGTGGATACCGGCTTCCTCGATCGTCTTTTAGCAAAAGCGAATCCCGCCGTAAATTCGAGCAGCGCCGCGGAAGAGACTGAGGCGCTGGAGAAAATTGCGGCGATTGCGGCGGGAGTGTTTGCTGTGTTGGATCCGGTGTCGCCCCCCGGTAAGAACGGGACTGCGGGTAATGCGCCAGGTGCGGTTTCCAATTGGAGGCGGGGAGCCCGTTCAGAAACACTGCGCTGAAGCGGCGGCATTTGAGAAGCGAGTTCTTTTTCCTTGTCCTATGGTCTACGAAGTCATCGTCGGAGGGAAAACGCATCGGCTCGATCTGCAACGGAGCGCGAGCGGCACGTGGGAGTGCGCCTTCGATGGGCAGATCGTTCCCCTCGACGCATTGATCCCGCGGCGCGACGTTCTGTCGCTGTTGGTCGACGGACGGGCCTACGAGGTCAAACGGGAGCAGACCGCGACCGATCTCCACCTGTGGGTGGGCAGTAGTCGCTTCGCGGTGGAGTTGCGGGATCCGCGTTCGCTGCGATCGCGTATGCAAGCTACGGGCGTTGAGGCAGGGCCGAAGAAGATACTCGCTCCCATGCCGGGAAGAGTGGTACGTGTGCTGGTGGAGGAAAACTCCGAGGTCGAAGCCGGTCAGGGCGTCGTCGTCGTGGAAGCGATGAAAATGCAGAATGAGATCAAGTCGCCCAAGAAGGGGATCGTGAAGAGGATGATGGCGATCGCCGGTGCGGCGGTGAACCCGGGCGATGTCTTAGCGATCGTGGAATAAAATCGCCAACTGCGGCGTCGCGGAAGTTCCTCCCGCGTCACACCCGGCAACGTTATATCAAGCAAAGCCGATCGCGGCAATTCGTCGTGGTAACTTCTGAATCGAGTACCTAAGTCATCTGAAAAACGCTGACGCTTGCGCCTACTATGGATCAACACTTAGAGGTGCAATTTGAAGCTGCAGCGCTGGATCAGTTTCGCGACATTGGGGATCTCAATCCTCACGCTAGTGTTGGTTCTAAAGCGTCCCGCGCCGGTAGCGGCACCGCTTGCAGCGGCCACGGTGGCTGCCAATGCGCAGTCTTTTCAGGAAAAGGTGAACCAACTCGCGCAGCCGAAGACGCTCGGAGACGCGGCGACGGAGGTTCGCGTGACACCGGGAGAGTTATCGGCTGCGCTCTCGCAGGCGGCGGGAATGATGTCTGCGACTCCTACTGCAACCGCAAATACTTCTTCCGGCAATCACTCCGGCGACACGATGCCGAACAGTTCGGTCGCCAGTCCGGCGATGGAATTTCCTGGGGCTGTTCCAAATATCAAGGACTACCAGGTTTCGATGGATGGGGATATCGTTCGCGGTCAATTTCTCACGCAGATCGCGGGCAAGGATGTTTACCTCACGCTCGGCGGGCATCTCGGGTCGAAGGACGGGTATGCAACATTTGATGCGACAGAGGTAAAGATTGGCGATCTCAGCGTGCCGGCTTCGCTGGTCAACGAAGTGTTGCAGAAAAAACTGGCAGAGCAGCGCGAGCAACTGAAGCTTCCGAACAACGTCAAAGATATTAAAGTGGAAAATGGCGAACTGGTGCTACAGGAAAAATAAGCGGGAAAGAGAGCTGCGGGTGCTGCGCGCCAGTCTCCTGCAGAAAATGCCGTCATGCCTAATTGGATCAGGTTGTAAAGCAAAATCTGCCCAGCGGGCCACACCGCGGTGCCCCTTCCGTAGAGTCTTCTAATTCCCATCTAATGTCGTTCTAATCCAATCGGTTTTGAATCGGGAGTATGACGACATACCCGATGCAGCCGAATTATGCCGACAACATTCTGGTGGCCAGTCCCAGTCCAGTAGTAAGGGAGAGAGTGCTCAACAGTCTGCGCTCGCCTTCGCGTCGTCTCGAACAGGCGACTGGCGGCGCCGAGGCGCTGGTTCATCTGGAAAGTGGCGGATGGCAAATGCTCTTTCTCGACCGCCGGTTGCCCGATCTAGACGCCGAGGAATTGGGACAGACGGTACGGCAGCGCTTTCCGGGAATCGAAGTGGTGTTCCTGGAAGCCGAGAGGGATGATGGGAGCGACTCCGGTGCGGAAGGGGAAGCTCGGTTCGTGGAGGTGGGTTCTACTTCTGAGTTCAGAGTTCATACGCAAGTTCGTGACGATAGCGGGCGCGATTCGCCGACTTTCACGCCGGTATGCACGCCGTCGGAACAAGCTGCAGAGCAATCTCCCGGTGGCGTGCTCGGATTCTCCGCGCTCTACAGCGCCGGGCGAAATGCCGCTCCCCTGCCCGGCATGATCGGGAACTCACGAGCGATGCAGCCTGTGTATCGGCTGGGCCGCCTTCTGGCGCCGCGCAACACATCGGTTCTGATCACGGGGCCAACCGGTTGCGGCAAGGAGGTTGTGGCGCGCGCGCTGCATCGGCTGAGCCCGAGATCCGAGCGCCCGTTCGCGGTGGTAAATTGCGCCGCCATTCCCGAAACGATGCTGGAAGCGGAACTTTTTGGATACGCGCGTGGGGCGTTCACGGGCGCGATGCAATCTTATGCGGGAAGGATCCAGGCCGCGCAAGGGGGAACGCTTTTTCTGGACGAAATCGGCGAGATGCCGTTGAGCCTGCAACCGAAATTGCTGCGCTTTCTCGAGCAGAAAGAACTGCAGCGGCTGGGCAGCGCCGAAGTCGTAAGGGTTGATGCCAGGGTACTTTCCGCCACCAATGCGCACTTATTGACGCTGGTGCACGAGGGAAAGTTTCGCGAAGACTTGTATTACCGGCTCTGCGCTTTCCCCATCGAGATTCCGCCGTTACGCGAGCGGGTAGAAGATATTGCGGAGTTGGGCGCATATTTCCTGGAGAAATGCGCTTCGGGGGGACGTGTGCCGCAGTTATCCGCTGCGGCGCTGGAATTGATGAAGGCACAGGCGTGGCCGGGAAACATTCGTGAACTGCAGAACGTGATGGAACGTGCCGTGATTCTTGCAGAAGAAGAGGGCGTGGTGCGGCCGGAACACTTGCTGCTGGCGGGGCAGAGAGCCGTTCGCTTGCAGTAGAGGCGAGGCACTGGGTCGTATGCACTTGGTGCCGGCATAAGAATGTTATAAGGCAATTTATGCCGGGCTGGCATAGCTGTTGCAGGACAGTCTGTATGTCGACCAATTTTCCAACCACCCGGGATCCGGGCCGCGAAGCGGAACATCCGCTGGTTCGCGCATTCGCCTCCTTCACAGAGGCGGCGGGTTCGCTGGAGCGCACCTATGGGCAATTGCAAGGGCAGGTGGCTCATCTGCGGCAGGAACTCGAGGTTACCAACCGCGATCTGGCATCGAGCCTGGAGGAAAATCGCCGCATTCGCGAACGGTTGCGGCGCATTGTGGAGGGACTGCCCTGCGGTGTTCTGGTGATCGAAGCCGACGGCCGGATTTCGACCTTGAATCCGGAGGCAGAACGTCTCTTGCAGGGAAGCTTCGAGGCGGCGTCCGCGCTGCCCGAGACTCTGGCGGTGGTCTTGCAGCGAGCGCGCGCGACCGGCGAAGAAGCGGAGTTGCCGCTGGGCGATCTGAGGGCAGCCGAGGAGGGGACAGTGCCGGGCGCGGCTGGTGCGGTGTGGGTAGCGATCCGCCATGCATGGCTGGAACAAAGCCTGGCACCGGCCACCTCGGTCTATATTCTGCGCGATGTGAGCGAGGCGAAAAAGCTGGAACAGGAGCGCGAGCATCTGCGCAGGCAGCAGGCGCTGGTGGAGATGTCGGCTTTGCTGGCGCACGAGATCCGCAATCCTCTGGGAAGCCTCGAACTTTTTGCCGGCCTGCTGGCCGAAGCGAATCTGGAGGGCGAAAGCCGGCGCTGGATCGAGCATGTGCAGGCGGGTCTGCGCACGCTTTCGGCCACGGTGAATAACGTGCTGCACCTGCACAACACGCCGCAACCGGAGTTGTGCGAGATCGACGCCGGGCAATTGCTCGACTGGGCGCACGATTTCCTGCTGCCGCTGGCGAAACAAGCCCGCGTCGAAATGCAGATCGTCAATGAACTCAGGGGCGTGGTGATTGCGGCCGACCGGCATCGGCTGGAGCAGGTCGTATTGAATCTTGCGCTGAACGCGTTCCGGTTTATGCCGGGCGGGGGGTGGCTGAGTATCCGTGGACTGGACCCGGGACCGGACGCGGTCGAGATCGTGGTGCGGGACACGGGCCCCGGGATCGTGACGGAAGATCTGCCGCGGATTTTTGAGGCGGGATTCAGCACCCGTCCCGGAAGTTCTGGCCTGGGACTGGCCGTTTGCCGGCGCATTCTGGAACAGCACGGGGGCTCGATTGCGGTCGAGAGCCGCGCCGGTCACGGCGCGGCTTTCCGGTTGCGGCTCCCCCGGCGTCGGGTTGCGGCTGCCGAGGCGGAAGCCGTGAGCGGGAACGCTTCCCCGGGCGGCCCGGTTGCCATCCTGGCGGCGGCGAGCGAATTACGAGGGGAGCGATGAAGCGGCTCCTGATCGCGGACGATGACGCGGGGATGCGAGCGGCGCTCGAAGCAAGGTTTCTGCGCCGGGGATGGTTGGTTGATGTTGCGGTCAACGGCACGGAAGCGCTGCAGAAATTTCGCGCGGGTGTGCATTCGCTGGTGATCACGGACGTGCGGATGCCGGGGCGAGACGGTTTCGAACTGATGCATGAGGTGCAGATGTCGTCCGCACGGACGGCGGTGATCCTGCTGACCGCCTATGGCTGCGTGCCCGATGCCGTCGAAGCCATGCGCAGCGGAGCCTGCGACTATCTGGTCAAGCCGGTGTGCTTCGAGAAACTCGAACTCGCCGTGGAGCAAGTGCTGCGGCGCGCCGAAGTTGCGAGTCGAGACAGCGAGGCCCTGATCGGGCACTCGTTAGCGTGGCAGCAGGCGCTCGATTGCGCGCGGCAGGCTGCCGCGACCGATGCCGACGTCTTGATCGAAGCGGAGAGCGGCACGGGCAAGGAACTGGTGGCGCGCCTCATTCACCGGCTCAGCCGCCGCAAAGCCGGACCGTTTGTCGCGGTGAACTGCACGGCCTTTCCGGAAGCCCTGCTCGAAAGCGAACTTTTTGGCCATGCGCGGGGCGCATTCACGGGAGCAGTGGAGGCGAGGCCGGGCAAGTTCGAGATGGCCGACGGAGGCACCCTGCTGCTCGACGAAGTGGGCGAGATGCCGCTGGCGCTGCAGCCGAAATTGCTGCGGGCGCTGCAAGAGCGCGAATTTGACCGCCTGGGATCGAACCAGACGGTGCGGGTCAATATACGGGTCCTTGCCACCACAAACCGTCCGCTCGAAGCGGCGGTCGGAGAAGGCCGTTTCCGCGCCGATCTTTATTACCGGTTGAATGTGATTCCGATTTCTTTGCCCCCTTTGCGCGAACGGGCTGGCGACATTGCCGAGCTGGCGGAACATTTTGTGGGAATGTATGCGACGGTCGGAAATCACGACGGCCGGACGGCAGCGGGTGAGAAAGTCCGTTTGTCAAGCGAGTTGCTGGCGCGTATGGAACAACGAACGTGGCCCGGGAATGTGCGGGAGCTGGCCAACTTTGTGCGCCGGGCGGTGGCCTTGTCGCCGGGCGGAGAGATTGGAGTCGAGGCTCTGGAGCACGGGAAAAACCAGAACGGCCGGAAGCAAGCGGCAGAGAATGGAAATGGCGGATCGGCATCCGGCCCGCCGGAATCGAGTTCCGGGGAAGCGAAGCCGCCGGTATGGAAGCCGGGATTGTCGCTCGGAGAAATGGAGCGCCAGTTGTTCGCCATGACCCTGGAATCGACGGGCGGAAATCGCGCGCGGGCGGCGCAGTTGCTCGGAGTCAGTTTGCGTACGGTTCGCAATAAAGTCCGGGAATTCGGCCTGCCGCAAAGAAGCAGTTACTCCAGCACTTTTCCAAGAACGAAGGAGCCAACATGTCCATGATCGATAGCCCACTGATGCGCGGGCTGGAGCGCGTTCTCGATGAGAGCGCCTTCCGGCATCAGGTGATCGCAACCAATCTGGCAAATGTTGATACGCCAGGTTTCCGGACCAGGGACGTTCGTCCCTTTGCCAACGAGATCGAGCAGGCGATGTGGGGCGAGGGTACGGAGACAGCGAAGTTTGCGCCGGTGGCGCGCGAAGTCCCCGGACTGCTGGAGCGTCCTGATGGGAATAACGTATCGGTCGAGCGCGAGTCGCTGCTCCTGGCGCAAAACCAGCTGCGCTTCCAGGTGGCGGCGCAATTCCTGAAAGCGGAGTTTCACCGGCTGTCGAGCGCGATTAGTGGAGGAGGAACAAGCGCATGAATCTCTTTGGCATGCTGGAACTGAGCGGCTCGGCACTGGGGGCGGAACGGCAGCGGGCGGAGGTGGTGGCGAGCAACATGGCCAATTCGCAAACCACGCGCACGCCGGCGGGCGGGCCCTATCGACGTCAGCTGGTGGTATTTCAAGCGCAACGCGCGCCGCGTTTTTCGCTGGCGCTTGCCGGACTGCATCCGCAAAGCGTGTCGGCCGTGCGCGTGGCAGCGGTCGTGCCCGATGCACGGCCTCCGGTGTTGCGCTTCGAGCCCGGACATCCGGATGCGAACGCACAAGGATACGTGGCGTATCCGCAGGTCGATCCCATCGAGGAGATGACGGATCTGCTGGGCGCGGTGCGCGCCTATGAACTGAACGCGTCGGCGGTACAGGCGACGAAGAACATGATCTCCCAGTCCCTGGAACTTCTGCGTTAGCGCGGCGCGCGGTGGTTGACGTGCCACAGGGCCAAAGAAAGCAGGAAAGGGGTTGCGATGAGTACTTCGATTTCGTCCATCCGTATTGTGCCGGCCGATATCGGCAACGAGATTGGAAGCGTATCGACCGGCAACGGCGAAGGCGGAAAGTTTCTGGAGACGCTGCAGCAGTCCATGGATCAGGCGGAGGGCGCGCAGGGCGACGCCGCAACCCAGGTCGCGCAGTTGCTCAACGGCAAAGGAGCGGACCTGCACAGCGCGATGATTGCCGTCGAGAAGGCAGATCTCTCGTTTCAGCTGATGATGCAGGTGCGGAACAAGATCGTGCAGGCCTACCAGCAGATATCGAGTATGCAGTTTTGAGAAAGGCCGTTTCGCAATTCCTAGGAGCGTGGCCTCTTGAATAAGAGCCTCGAGCAGATGCAGGAATTTCTGCGCGGCTTGAGCCTGCGGCAGAAGGCTCTGTTGGCCGGTGGGACGGTGGCTGTTGGTTTGATCCTGTGGTTGTTTGTGGCCCTGTTGGATGGCGGCAAGAACGTAGTTCTTTATTCGGGGTTGAAGCCGCAGGATGCGCAGTCGATGGGAGCGCGGCTGGCGGCCAAGAACATTCCGTATGAGGTTTCGGCCGACGGGGGAAGCTTGCTCGTGCCCACCGAGAAATTGGACGCGGCGCGCCTGGAAACAGCTGCGCAAGGCCTGCCTCATAACGCCCGCCTGGGATTCGAATTGTTCGACACCCCCAACTGGGCAGGCTCGGACTTCAGCGAGAAGGTCAATTACCAGCGCGCTCTCGAAGGAGAACTGGAACGCACGCTGCAGACACTGGCGGAAGTCGAAGCGGTGCGGGTGCATCTGGTCTTGCCGCGCGAGTCTCTGTTTACCGAGCAGGAGCGTGTGGCCAAGGCGGCGGTGATTGTGAAGACGCGCGGCGGAACGCTGTCGCGCGAAGCGCAGCAGGCCATTCCGCAACTGGTGGCCAGCGCGGTCGACGGCCTGCAGGCGGAGAATGTCACGGTGGTAGACGCTGAGACGGCGACACCGTTTCTGGCGCGCCGCGGTCCGTCGGGCAGGGCGTCGTTCGATTCGGACGATGAACTGGCGGCGGCGGCGGTGCACGCCATTGAGCCGGTGGTGGGCGCGGAACACGTGCGCGCCAGCGTCCACGTCGAGTACGACCTGAGCAGCAGCGAAGAGTCCTCGGAGGTCTACGATCCGAAGACGGCGGCCACCCTGGCGCAGCAGCATTCCGAGGAATTGGCGGGGGGCGCGAATCCGGCGGGAGTGCCGGGAGTGGCGAGCAATGTGCCGGGCGCGGCAACGGCCGTGCCGCCGATGGCCGCACTCCTCGATAACCAGAGTTCGAAATCCGACAGCTCGACCTTCGCGGTGAGCAAGAACATACGGCATGTCACGAATCCCGCAGGCCGAGTGTGCCGCATCACGGCGTCGGTGTTGATCGATGACGCCGCCGAGAGCAGGCAGGAAAACGGCAAGCCGGTGAGCGGGCACAGGAAGCGCACGGCGGAGGAGATGACCGCGATCGAAAAACTGGCGCGCGCCGCGATTGGAGTCGATGAACAGCGGGGGGATCTGCTGGCGGTGGAAAATTTGTCCTTTCAGAGCGCTCCGGTGGAAATTCCGGCCGCGCCGGGGAAGCTGGAGAAATGGCGTCTGCTGCTGCAACCCTGGGCCGGCGCTCTGCGCTATGTGGGCATCACTCTGCTCTTCCTCGTGGTGTACGGGCTCGTGCTGCGGCCGGTCAGGAAGCAGGCCGTCTCCGCTTTCCGGCAGATTTCTGCGAATCTGACGCCGGCAGTCGCGGGTGGCGGGACGGGTCTGGGGAAAATGGAGCTTCCCGGCGGCAGCGAGCAAGGCAACCGTGCCGGAATGCTGAAGAAGGAGATCGGAGCAAAAATCAAGGCGGAGCCCGCGGCAGCCAGCCAGTTGGTGCAGACGTGGATTCGGGATGGAAAGCCAAAATGATTGTCGAGGCGCGCGTTGGAACTGATGCGGAAGGACGCATCTCAGCAGTCCTGAGGTCGAGGCTCTGTTTCGAGCTGCCGACGTTCCCCGGAGAACCGCTCGAGCGGAGAACGGCCCGGGTGCGCCTGCGAAAGCAAGCGGGAGGGATCAGGAAGTAGATGGCGACCCCAACCTCGAACCCCGGGTTACAGAAGGCGGCGATCCTCATGGTGCTGCTCGGCGAGGAAGCGGCGAGCCACATTTACCGCAATCTTCCGGAGTTGGATGTGCAGCGCCTGACGCGGCGAATCGCAGAGCTGGAGCACTTCAAGCCGGAGAGCGGATTGGCGGTGCTCGAAGAGTATTACCAGCTCACGCTGACCCACAGTTATCTGACGGAAGGCGGTCCGGAATACGCGCAGAAGCTGCTGGTTCGCGCCTTTGGCGAAGCCGGGGCGAGCCGCTTGCTGGAGCAGGTGCGGAACTCCATGGAAGAGAATGCGGTGCATCTGGAAAGTTTGCAGGAAGCCGACCCGCAGCAGCTGGCGAAGTTTCTTGAAGTGGAACATCCGCAAACCATCGCGCTGATCCTTGCGCATCTCAATGCGCGGCAAGCTTCGGCGTTGCTGATGCGCCTGCCGGAAGAAGTGCGCGCGGAAACCGTGAAGCGGCTGGCCCAGTTGCGCCAGTTTTCTCCGGATGTGGCGAAGAAAGTGGCGCTGGCTCTGAACAAGCAGCTGGAATCCGTGGGAGAACAGAGCCGGCGGGCCTACGCCGGATTCAAAGGGGCGGCCGACCTGCTGAATCAGCTGGAGCCGATCAAGAGCAAAAGCATTTTAGAGCTGATTGAAAAAGACGATCCCAAGATGGCACTTGGAATCCGGAACCTGATGTTCACGTTCGAAGATCTGCTCGGCGTGCCGGAAGCGGGAATTCGGGAATTGCTCGGGCAACTGGAGAAAAAAACCCTGGCGCTGGCGCTGCGGGGCGCGACGGAAGAACTCAAGAATCTTATTTTCAAATCCATGTCGTCGCGCGCCGTGGATATGTTGAAGGAAGACATGGAAGTACTGGGCGCGGTGCGGGCGAAAGATGTGAATCAGGCGCAACGCGAGATCGTGGAAGTGGCGCGCCGCCTGGAAGCGGAGGGGAAACTGGTGTTGAGCGCGGAGTCGCAGGAGGAATATGTCGTCTAGCGCGCCCCGGCGCCAGGCTGTTCCGGAAGCACAGCCTTTTTCCTATCTGGATGCGGGTGTGGCGGCGGGCGCGGTGCCAACTGCGTCAAGCGCCGGGCGAGCTGGTGCGGGTGAATCTCCTGCCGGTTCGTCCAATCCTGGGCCAAGCGCGGAGGAGCGAAACCAGCAGCTGCAAGCGGCGGCCTTTGAGCGTGGACGGCAAACGGCGGAGCAGAAGCTGCGCGCGGAACTCGAGGGCGCGGCCGCGAAGAATCGTGAGGCGGTGGCGCGGGCTCTCCGCGAGTTTGCGGCAGAACGAACCGGCTACTATCGCCGTGTTGAAGGAGAGGTGGTGGCGCTGGCGCTGGCGATCGCGCGCAAGGTCCTGCATCGCGAGGCGCAGATCGATCCCCAGACACTGGCGGGGATCGTGCGCGTGACCCTGGAAAAACTCGAGAACGGAACCAAGGTGGACCTGCGGGTTCATCCTCGAGAAGCGACGGAGTGGCGGCACTATTTCGCCTGCCAGATGGGGGACGCGCCCGCTCCCGAGGTGCACGAAGATGCGGCGCTCGCCCCCGGAGAATGCCGGATTGAAACCTCAATGGGCTCGACCGAGGTTGGCCTGGAAACGCAATTGAAAGAAATTGAAACGGGGTTGCTGGATCTGCTGGCGGAAAGGCCAGGAGCAGAAAGTGGCCGGGTGCCGCAGGCGGCGCCGCAAGTGTAGGCGCAGAAAAACGAAATGGCTTCGCCCATTCTTTCCGCGTATTTTTCGCATCTGCAGACTTCCTCCGCATTGCGCTGGCGCGGACGAGTGGTGCAGGTGGTAGGACAACTCGTCGAATCCGAAGGCCCATTCTGCACGGTGGGCGAGGCCTGCGAGATTATCGACGCACGCGGAGAACACTGGGCGGGAGAGATTGTCGGATTTCGCGGGCACACCGTGCTCTCGATGGCGTTGCGCCGTCCGACGGGAATACGGTACGGCGATGCAGTCGTGGTTTGGGGAAGGCGGCCCTCGTTGCGCCTCAGCGAGCAATTACTCGGCCGTGTACTCGACGGCGCGGGGAATCCGATCGACGGCCGGGCCGCTCCCGTGTGCCGCGAGCGCTGCGTTCTGGATCGGGAAGCGCCGCTGGCCCTCGAGCGCACTCCGATTCGCGATCCTCTGGGATGCGGCATACGGGCCATCGACTCCTTCTTAACCTGCGGGCGGGGACAGCGGGTAGGAATCTTCGGGGGCAGCGGCGTGGGCAAAAGCACGCTCATCGGAATGATGGCGCGCAACACCAATGCGGACCTCACGGTTCTGGGGCTGATCGGCGAGCGCGGGCGAGAAGTGGGTGAGCTGCTGGAATCGCTCGGCGAGCAGGGGCGGCGCCGTTCGGTGGTCGTGGTCTCGACTTCAGATCAAGATCCGTTATTGCGCATTCGCGCCGGACTGGCCGCGACGACCATTGCAGAGTATTTTTGCGCGCGCGGAAAACACGTGCTGCTGGTCGTCGATTCACTCACACGTCTGGCCATGGCGCAGCGCGAAATCGGGCTGGCGGCGGGCGAACCCCCCACGGCGAAAGGCTACACGCCTTCGGTATTTACCATGCTAGCCCGGCTGCTCGAGCGGGCGGGGTCGTTCGGTTCGGGCACGATCACCGGTTTCTACACGGTATTGATGGAAGGGGATGACGAAAACGATCCGCTGGTGGACGCGGTGCGGGCTCTGCTCGACGGGCACGTGATGCTAGATCGACGGCTGGCGGCCCAGAGCCACTATCCGCCGATTTCCGTGCTCGACAGTATCAGCCGCATTATGCCCGCGGTGATCTCGGCCGAGCACCTCGCCAAGACCAATGTGGTGCGCCGCTTGTTCGCTGGGTACAAGGCCTCCGAGGAACTGATTCGGATTGGGGCGTACCAGAAAGGCAGCGATCCCGAACTGGATCGTGCCATCGCGCTGATGCCGCCGCTGCGGGAGTTCCTGAGGCAGAGCTCGCGGGAAGCGGCGGGAATGCAAGACTCCCTGGCGCGGCTGATGGCGCTGCCGGTGTAGCGCGAGGTTCGAACCGCCCGATTCGAATCGCCGCGACGAAGCGATGCGGTTCGCCGCAGAAATCTTCGCCGCAGAAATCATGGATGTGAGTGGATGGCTTTTCAGTTTGCTCTTGCGCCACTACTGAGGCTGCGGCGGAGTCTCGAACGCCAGCGCACGCTGCAACTGCAAGAGGCCAATCTTCGCGTCGCCCGCGCGCGGCAAACCCTGGCGGACCTGGAACGGTTCATCACCGAAGCGGCTCAATCCGACGCAGCCGCACTGGCGGGTGGACGGACGGCAGCGGAGCTTCAATTCGCCATCCTGCTGCGACAACAGAGGCAGCATTATCGCGAGCAATTGAAAGCCGGACTGAACGAACTGGAGCTGGAACGACAGAGAGCGCTTGATGCCTACCATCAGGCCTACCGGGAACGGGAAGTGCTGGAAACTCTGCGCGCGCGCCAACGCAGCGCTTATCAACAGGAACAATCCCGCCGCCAGCAACTGGAAGTGGATGCCAGCCATCTCTTGCAACGATGGCACCGTCGAGAATAATTGCGTGGTGCTGAATTTTGCCGGGTCAGCCCGGCAATCCTTGCCCCTCGTACTCGGACATGGGCGGCCGATTTTAGTGGCAGTGCGGGCGAGTCGCAGTAACTTCCTGAAACCGCAAGGCGAAACAGAAGTTGCGCATTGGTGCATCGAGTGCAAATGAGTTTGCGGTGCTCTGATGCAGGTGGACGGGGTGTCCATTCCGGTGGCGAACACGGCAGCTCCGAACGGGAGCAGGGGTACAACGCCGCCCAGTCCGAGTTTCAGCGCAGCCCTGGCTTCGTCGATCGCAGTGTCCGAGCCCGTATTCTCCAATGCCGCACAGCCAGATGCGCGGAATGAATCGTCGATGACGGCGGGTTCGACTGCCGAGCCGGGGCCTGGCCCGCGACTCGAAGGGAACGCGGAATCGAAGGCGGTAGGGTACAAAGGCGGAGCCGCTGTCGACCTCGGCTCGCGGCTGAGCTTGACTCGCGGCAATTTGACAACGGTGGCGATCAGGTCCCCCTGGCGGTCGTCAGCGCGGCCCGGCACGAAACCAGTCAGCCCATCTCAATCCGGCATCGGATCGGCTGCGGTTCAGGAGTCTCGAGTACCGAGCGAAGCCGCGGCGACGATGGCGATAAGGATGATGTACACGGCGGCAACACCGGTTCCCGCTACGCTATCCGCTGCCTTGCCATCCGGGACTATTTCTAAGCCGAATCTGGGAAACGGAGGGAGCGATCCGCAATCGCATGGGATCGTTGGCGCTGCGCCAGTGGCGGCCGGAACTAGCGACTCCCCATCCGCCTTGCGACCGACGAACGGGCAGCCGGGAGCTCTGCCGAGCGCGGCAGCCCAGTCGACGATTTCTCTGTCGTCTTTTTCGCCGTCGTTGAACCATCTCGCGACTTCCGAATTATCGATTTCTTCGATCCAGCCGAATGAGGAAGAGCGATTGAGTCAATCCCGCTCGCCATCGTCCCGCAGCGAGGCTGGCGCTGTCGAGGAGGGCGGCCGCGCAGCTCCGAATCCAGCGCGCGCCAGCGCCGATCCGTCCCCGGTAACACGGCCCGAAGCGATTGTGTCGCAGCCGACTGGAGGGGTGCTTTACGAGACGTCCGCACGAGCAACGATCAACGCCACGGGGGTGCCGTCGTCCTCCAATATTTCGTTGCCGGCGACAGGTCAAGTGCCGGAAGTCGCGCCACTGTCATTTGCGCCTATGGCAGCGCTGGAGGCGATTCAGGCTTCGGTTTCTGCGAATGGCTCCGCCCCGTCCGGCACAGTCTCGGTCGCACCTTCCACGCTAGTCACCGGCGCTGTTCCGCCGCAAACCACCGAAACAGTCGAGAGCCAGTCTCAAACAGCGGTGTCAGGCGGCAACACCGCAAATCCCGATCTACCTCCGTTGGGACGCGATACGAATGCAGCCACAATCCCATCGGCATCCGCCCAAACACCAGCTGCGAGTTTCGAAATCTTGGCAAAATCTGGTAGTTCGCTGGCTACGGATGGTCTGGATAAGAATGAAGCCGCGGCGGAGTCGTTCGGTTCCCAGCCCACGGCCGCGCCTGTGTTCCGCGAAGCCCGGGCGGGGGATGTTACGAGGGTCAACACCATTGAAAGTTTTTCGCAGTCAAATCCGGTCGTGGGCAGCGCGCAGGAGGAGTCGGCTCGTATCGCCGAAGCCGTGCGCGATGCGTCAGTTCAACCGTCCTTTACACCTCGCGCTCCGGCGCCGTCGCCAGGAAGCGTTGCAAGATTGGAGCCTGGCAATGGCCAGGCGCCGATTCCGATGCCGGTTCTCCCGAAGCTTGCAACTGCCAGCTACACGAGCGGGCAGTCGAAAGAGACAACTGTTTTCCCGGAGCAGACGAACTCTCCTTCCTCCGGGACACAGGCTTCGCCCGATGCGGAAAGTGTTCCGGCAACGACCAGCGCCACCGGGGAGGGTATCAGTCCCAACGCGCCGGACGCCCTCAACATCGAAAACTCGACGCCAAGGGGTAAGTTGGAGGCGGCGAATTCCGAAACAACCAGCTCCACGACTTCCGCGACTGTTTCGTCAAACGGAGCGGACAAGACCGGGAAGAAATCTTCTTCGGCGGTTTTACCCGCCGTGACTCTGGCGAACGCCGTACCGGCGAGTCCCTCATCGTCGGGCGATGCTGGCGCCAACGTTTCGCCCGCAATCACCTCCGGCAAAGACGCTCCGGCAGCCGCGCAGGCGGTTCCAACGCCGTCGGCTGCAATCGCGGCACCACCGTCGGCGTCCGCGGGGCCGGCCGAGCTACCAAAATCGCACCAGATGCTCGATTCTCCGACCACAACTCTTCCGCCGGCGGCGGGTTCTGGGCCGAACCCAGCAATGGATGCGCAGATAAGCGGGCAGATGCATGTTGGGATTCGCACCGACGCCTTCGGGGCAGTCGAGATCCACACCGTTGTGCAGCACAGCCAGATCGGACTAACGGTTCACAGCGACCGCGATATCGCACGTTGGTTCACTTCGGAAGTGCCGGGGCTCGAAGCGGGCCTGAACAAGAGCCATTTGAATTTAACCGGCGTTGATTTTCAGAATTCGTCGCAGACGTCGGCGGGGTTTCAGCAGGGGCAGTCGCGGCAAAGTTTTTCTCAACCGCAAAATTCGCTGTCAGCAAATGCGAGGGAGGCGCTGCCCGAAAAAGAGTCAGCCGCGGAGAGCCTGGCCGTCCCCCTCGACATTTTGCCGTCAGACGGAATTCGTGGAAAGTCAGAGACTCACGTCAGCATACACGTTTAGGAGACAACCTTATGTCAATGTCACTGATGCAAATGCTTCAGGGTGCGGCTCCGGCAGCCTCGCGGGCGAGTGCAGCCGCGTCGTCTTCGTCGGGATCATCCGCTTCTTCTTCCTCTTCGACGACGGACCCGGGCCTGGATTTAACCAACACTTTTCTGCAGCTGCTTACCGTGCAGTTGCAGAACCAGAGTCCCCTCGACCCGCTGGATCCGAACGCATTCATTACCCAGCTGGCACAGTTCGATTCGCTCGGGGAATTAACCCAGATTCAACAATCGATGCAAACCCTGGTGAACGATGTGACTTCGACCGCGAGTTCCGCTTCGGGTGCGGGCGCGAACGCTGCCGCCGGCAACCATTCCAGTTCCGCGACAGCCCCCAATTCCATTTTTAATTAAAGGAGTCGTATGCCCAATTTTTCCGTGCCGCTTTCTGGATTGCAGGCCAGTTCCGCCGCCCTTTCGGCGACTGCCAACAATCTGGCCAACCTCAACACCATCGGCTACAAGGACCAGCAAATTCAGTTCGCCGATCTGTTTTATCAGAACCTCGGATCGGACGGCGCCGGCGACCCGATCCAGCAGGGTGCGGGCGTTAAAGTCGCTGCACAACCCTCGGATTTTACGCAGGGAGACGTCACTTCGAATGGGATCGACACGGATGTCGCCATCAACGGCAATGGTTTTTTTGTCGTTCAGCAGGATGGCGTGCAGAGCTATACCCGCGCGGGAAATTTTGAAGTCGGCACCGACAATCTGCTCGAAACCGCCGACGGCCAGCAAGTTCTCGGATACGCCGCTACCAACGGAATTGTGAATACCAGCGGCGGGCTGAGTACGCTTGCGCTCGGAGCGGGAACCAGCAGCCCCGCGACCGTCACCAGCAATGTCAGCTTGACCTCGAACCTCGACGCCGCAGCACCGTATGGTTCGAACTATTCCACCCAGGCAACCATCTACGATTCGCTCGGCGGCAGCCACGCCGTTACCTTCACCTACACCAACGAAGGAGTTGCGGCGGTGCCCGCATTCCCTGCGCAAGCCGCGACCGGCACACTCACCATGACGGCGCTGCCGGTTGCGACCCAAACCGTGACGGTGGGCGGCCAAACCTACACCTTTACGACGAGCCCGCCTGCGGCCGGCACCAACGATGTGTATATCGGCGCAACCATTGCTGAAACCGCGGCAAATCTGGCGAATGCCATCAACGGGAATTATGCGGACGCGGCCGGAACGGCTTCGCCCGGCGGGTATGGAACGGGAACGGTGGCCAACCCGGCCGCTAGCGCGGTAGACGCTGGAAACGGCGTGATCAACTTCACCGCGTCCGTTGCTGGAACATCGGGAGATTTCGCCGCTTCCAGTGCCGGCACAGGGTCCGCGAATCTCACCTGGAGCGCGGGTGCCGGCGCGAATGGTGTTGCGGCCGTTGCCGCGGTTCCCGGTGTGGTCAACACCTGGGGTTATTCGGTTACGATTCCCGCGGCGGACCTGGGCGGGGCTGCCACCGCCGCGCCGGTCACGCTCGCCAGCGGCACACTCGTGTTCAACGGAGACGGGACCCTGCAAAGCGTAACTCCCACCGGGGGAACCCCGTCGCTCACCAACCCCACGATCACGGTGCCGCCGAATGGATCGGTCTACGCGGATGGTGCGAATCAGGCAACGTTCACCTGGCATTTGACCAACTCTGCGGGTACGGGACTGCTCACCCAAGAGGCGGCGGCCAACAGCACGGCTTCCATTCAACAGGATGGCGCGAGCAGTGGCACGCTCCAGACTTTCAACATTGGATCCGATGGAACCATTACCGGATCCTTCAGCAACGGCACCACGGCAACCCTGGGACAGATCGCACTCGCCAGTTTCGCCGACGAACAGGGGCTTACGCGCACGGGGAACAACGATTACTCTCCCACGCTGGCTTCGGGACAGCCCACGGTGGGAGCGCCAACCAGTGGCGGATTAGGAAGCATCTCCGGGGGGGCGCTCGAACAATCGAACGTGGATATTGCGACTGAGTTCGCGAACTTGATCGTGGCCCAGCGCAGCTATGAGGCGAACGCGCGCGTGGTCACTACTTTCGACACGATTGCGCAGGACACCATCGCGCTGAAACAAGGATAAGAGCCGGTAGCAGGAGGCGGACCATTCAGGTTTGTGCTTCATATCTGCGTGGAGCAAGGCCTCCCGTCTAGAACCACCCACGAACTACATTCGAGAACGAAAGGGTACGGCATGGCGTCAGCCATGCCGTTAAAACCCGCCGCACAATCCGCTTCCAGCGCTGAGAGCCGAGTGCTCCCGACGTCGCCAAGGCACGTTGATGAGTGTGTGGAGCGGACACTAATGATTCTAAAAGATTGACGTTCAAAAAAGCCGAGTTTGTCATTGGCCGAAGGCGTTGAGAAGATGCCGACCAGTTTCACCCCCCCTTGGGTCTAACCTGATGGCTGACGGCTGAAAGCCCTTGACACACCAATCCGCCGGTACTATGATCGGCTACAAGTTTGCTTTAATCGGCAAGCTGGAATTTCATGCAGAGTGGCTGAGGGACGAGCCCTAGGACGCCACGGCAACCGGATCGGGATCATATATCTCCATCGCAGGTGCCAACTCTCGCCCGGTAACGGGGACCATGAGATTCGGGTACGCGAAAATTTGGATTCGCACTTCCCGAGCCTCTTTTCCCATTTTTTGGAAAAGGGGATTTCTATTTACTGGGGTATTTTTACCCGGCTCGTCCCGCAGTCACAGAAAGAAGCAGCAGGATGAGCACGCACCCACCCACGAACACCTACGAATTACGTTGCCGAGAATGCGGTAAGACCTGGGGCAATCAGGCGCGCAGCATCTGCGAAGATTGCTTTTCCCCCCTTGAAGTGACCTACGATTACGATTCGATTCGACCGCGAATTTCGCGTGATCTTTTTGCCTCGCGTGCCGCCAACATGTGGCGCTATCGCGAGCTGCTGCCGCTGCCAGCGGAGTTTCAGCCCTCCCTCCCAATTGGATTCACTCCGCTGGTGAGCGCGCCGCGTCTCGGCAAGAAGCTCGGATCGCGCAAGCTCTTCGTCAAGAACGATGCGGTCTGTCTTCCCACGCTGAGCTTCAAAGATCGTGTGGTGGCAGTTGCTCTGGCCAACGCGCGGAGCTTCGGATTCGACACCGTCGCCTGTTCCTCGACCGGCAATCTCGCCAATTCCGTCGCGGCTCAAGCTGCTCGCGAAGGCTTCAAGGCCTGGATCTTCATTCCCTCCGACCTCGAGCCCGCCAAAATTCTGGGCACGCAAGTCTTCGGCGCCGAACTCGTCCGCATCAACGGCAGCTACGACCACGTGAATCGTCTCTGCTCGCAGATCGCCGACGAACACCGTTGGGGATTCGTTAACGTGAACCTTCGTCCCTACTACGCCGAAGGCTCCAAGACAGTTGGCTATGAAATCGCCGAGCAGCTTGGATGGCAGCTTCCCGACAACGTCGTGGTGCCCATGGCTGGAGGCTCGTTAATTACTAAAATCAAAAAGGCTTTCGACGAACTGATTCTTCTCGGCCTGGTCGATCCAAAACCCGTGAAGTTCTTCGGCGCGCAAGCCTCCGGATGTTCACCCATCTCGACGGCGATCAAGCAGTACAGCAACGAGATCGAACCGCAGCGCCCGAAGACCATTGCCCGCTCGCTCGCCATCGGTAATCCTGCAGATGGACATTACGCCATCAAAGCCATCTCGAAGAGTGGGGGATGGTCCGAAGACGTGTCCGATTCCGAAGTTGTGACTGGAATTCAGTTGTTGGCTGAGAGCGAAGGCATCTTCACCGAAACCGCTGGCGGAGTCACCGTAGGAACCGCGCGCAAGCTGATCCAGCAAGACCGCATCCTGCCCGATGAAACCACGATTCTCTGCATCACCGGAAACGGGCTGAAGACGACCGATGTGTTGGCCGATCGATACCAAGCCGAAGTCCCCATCGCTCCGAAGCTGGCCGAGTTCGAAGCGTATCTTGCGTCGAAAGCAGAGAATATGCCAGCCGCATTTGCCGAGGCACCAGCTTCATCGGCCGCCGCTGTTGCTTAAACGTCGCTGGTCGTTTGTCGTTAGTCGCTCGCAGATCGCGAATGGCGGTCGTTCCGAAGCTATTCCGCGAAGGACCAACGACAGGCGACCAACGACTCTCACATGAGGCCGTCGGCCCCAGGAGGAACTATGAGTATCACCGTTCAAATCCCTACCGCGCTCCGCCGGCTCACCGCCGGAAAGCCATCCGTCACCTGTTCCCCATCGAATCTCAACGAACTGTTCACGGAACTCGACTCGCAGTTTCCCGACCTCAAGCCCCACCTGCGTGACGAAGCCGGAGAGACTCGACGCTTTCTGAATATCTACGTCAACGAAGAAGATATCCGCTTCCTCGGGGGCGCGACCTACGCCTTTCAGGATGGAGACGAGGTCCTGCTAGTCCCCTCCATCGCAGGCGGATCGCAGTAGGCGGAGCTAACAAAGACGAACCAGGTAGGGACGGAAGCGTGCGTCCTGCCGGACAGGACGTTCGTCTTCGCTAATTCGCCGAGATCCGCCGCGTGAGTTCATCGAGCAGCTTGATATTCTTTTCCAGACATTCGCGTAAGACCGTCGCCTGCTCTTTCGCCGTATTCCAATCTTTCTTCTCGACCGCCTCGGTTAATCCAGGAAGTTCCAAATGGGCGTACGTAAAACGTGCTCCATACAACGTGTGTTTGAACCATGGGCGCCCTGGAATTCCAGCCGGGTTCAGCCAGTTCCGTTCCACCTGCATCATTCCAGCGTTCACTTCGGACGCAAGCTTCGCATCGAGTTTGCCTGAAGCGAGTGCCTGCTGCACGGCGGCATTCAGCTTCTTTCCGGCGTTCTCGAATTGTTGGATCTCGTCCAACATCGGAGCGAGCTCGATCTGCCTCATATCCTTCCCCTTCGAAAGCTCGTCCACAAATTGCCGGATATTAGCCGCATAACTCGCAAAGTCGAAGGGCAGCAGATCGGCGTTCGCCAAGCGCAGAGCTAACGTTCCCCAGAGTTGCGACATCAACACGTGGTAGCGATATCCGGGATCGCCGAAGTGATTCATCCAGTAGAAATCGTCATACATGGAATGGTAGACGCCATACGGTCCCACAAAACCGAGCCCCATCACGGGCATCCCGACAAAGTTTAGAAAGACAGTGTGATCGGATCCGCTGCCAATCCGCGTATCGGCCAAGTTGCCATCGGTCACTGCACGATCATCTTTTGCTTCTTTTCGGCTTTGAGCCGCGCTCAGCTTCCATGCCTCATACAGAGACTTGCCCGACGGATCCTGCAGGCTGCGCGAGGTTTCCACGAGCATGGGTTCAAGCGAAGCCACTGCGCTGCCTTCGAAATCAGGCCCGGACGTAGCCTCGTCCACGTTGAGATAAGCGACGGCCTTCTTACGGAGCTCATCGGCGTACTGTTCGCCCCATTCCGTCGAGCCCGTCAACCCCACTTCTTCTCCATCCCAGCTGCAAACAATTACTGTGCGTCGCGGGCGCATGCCATCCTTCTTCAATTCGCCCAGCGCCCGCGTCATCTCCATCATCGACGCCGTGCCGCTCGACGGATCGACACCGCCAAAAGCCCAGGCATCGCGATGATTGCCCAGCACAACCCATTCGTCCGGCAACTCCGCGCCTCGAATGCGGCCTTCGACCACGTAGTAGGGCTTGATCGAGTTGTCCATCTCAATCTTCAAATGGACACGAGCTTGCTCGCCTCCCAAGTGATACTCGAAGGGAAGGCCGCCCTGCCAATCGGCCGGAGCGACCGGACCGCCAAGATTCTGCAGCAGCGGCGTTGCGTCCTTATAGGAAAGCGGCAGCGCCATGATCTTGGGGGCTGAGACAGCTTGCTCCAGCGGGATTCGCTTCGCTCCGGGAATCGACGCCCACCCGGGCGTAAGCGGATCGCCCGGAACCATAAAGTCGTATGTAATCGCTCCTCGCTGTATGTGACTTTCAGGACCCCAGGGTCCATCGGGAAAGACTTTGCCCTTCTTGAAACCATCTTCCGCAGGATCGCTGTAAATCAGGATTGCCGCGGCTCCCTGATTCTGCGCTGTCAGAGCTTTGAATCCGCGATAGCTGTACGGATTCGAGTAGCGCACCAGCACGATCTTTCCCTTTACGTCGATCCCATGTTTGCGCAGCAAATCGTAATCTTCAGGATTGCCACTATGCGCATATACAACCGGCGCAGTAACTTCTCCAGAGATGGACATCCCGCTCCATGCAGAGCTCACTCGGGGATTTTTCGTGTCGGGATCGACGGCGTAGGCTTCTTCTCGTAGTCCGGCGTGATACAGGACCGGCGCGATCATATCGAGCGAGGCGCGTTTCGGCATCGTCGCATACACGTCGTACCGGTGTATGACCACGTCCTCCAACCCCTGCTTGCGCCATTTGTCGGCGACGTAGCGAGCCAGGTAACTGTTACGCTTCGATCCCGCCAGATGCGGCTCGGCGGTAAAGACGCGATGCTGCCGGCGCGCTTCGTCCGTGGAGGGAATCGCCTTGAACTTCTCCTCGGTTTTGATCTCTCGCGCTGCCGAGGAGGAAGTGAAGCCCGAAATGCTGGTTTGTGAAGAAGCGCTGGCGCTAAGCACTACGATGACGAAGCAGAGAACCGCGTGACATTTATGAGTCATAGGGGCCGCAAGGGTCCGGCATTGGAGCTCGCGCGACATTATAGACCGCAGATTGGGTGAGCAGGAATCTCGGACCGCCAATTTGCGTGCAGCCCCGACCTTTTTCCTGCTTGCCTTCGAACGAAGCTGGCCGTTACAATCTAACTAACCGGTTAATTACATGAATCCACTTTCAGGCCGCAAGCGGACGATCCCACGAAAGCGCTCTCCGGCCCTCCCCGCGATCGATGCAGCCCGGCTTGGAACTCGAGGCCGTCCCGAAGAGAGCCGCGCCGCCATACTGAAAGCCGCGGTGGCGGAATTCGCCGAAAACGGCATCGCTGGCGCTCGTACGGACGCGATCGCACGAGCCGCCAAAGTCAACAAGGCGCTTCTTTACTATTATTTTCACGACAAAGACTCCCTCTACGAAGCCGTGCTCGAACACGTTTTTAGCGGGATGCGCGCCCGTGTGATGCCGGTGCTCGAAAGCGATCTGCCTCCGCGCCGCAAGATCCTGGAATATCTCGGCGCTTACTTCGATTACATCGCTGCGAATCCCCGATTTCCCCGCGTCGTGCAAGCGGAGTGGATGCGAACCGGCAACCGCTCGACCCACCTGCAGCAGGTGGCCAAGCGGTACTTCCGGCCGGTGTTTGAAAAGCTGGTACTGGTGTTACGGGAAGGCGCGGCCTCGGGTGAGTTTCGGACGGTCAATCCGATGGATTTCCTGCCCTCAATGGTGGCCGTCGTCATATTTTATTTCAATGCGGCCCCGCTGATGAAAACTCTGATGAAGATCGACCCGCTTTCCGAAGCGCGGATTCGCGAGCGGCGCGGGTTTGTTCTCGAGTTCATTTCAGCAGCGCTCTTTCGCAGAGATGAGGGTGGTGAAAGGATGAGCGTGGACGCGCGCCGCTCCGGGGTAAAGATGCAAGGAGATTTTCGATGAACGCACGCAATAAATTCCTGATAGCGCTCGGCATCATTTTAGTGATCGCCTCGGCCTACTATTTCTTCTCGACGCCGGGCGGTAGCGACCTAGTCCTGGTGGGCACGGTGGACGCGAACCAGATTGTAGTGAGCCCGCAGATTCAAGGGCGCATTCAGAGGCTGCTGGTCGAAGAGGGGTCTCAGGTGAAGCAGGGTGACCTCATCGCATTGCTCGATCCATCAGAGTTGGAAGCGGAAGAACGCGCCGCCGCCGCTACCATCAGCAGCATGCGCTCGAAAGTCAGTGAGAGCGAATATACGCGTCAGTCCACCAAAGGCTCGACCTCCGGTGACGTAGAAAATTCCCAAGCGAAGCTCGCCGCCGCTCGTGCACAACTTGCGCAAGCCGAGGCAACGCTAACGCGCGTGGAAAGCGATAGCCGTCGAACCATCGGATTGGCAGAGGCGGGTGTCGCGTCTGAGCAAGACCGCGTTCAGGCAGAGATGAACCTCAAAGCGCAAGAGGCGAGTGTGCAGGCGCTCAAAGAACAAGTGACCGCCAGCCAGGGAGATTTAAATTCGGCGCTGGCGCGCACGAATCAGGCCACGGCAGCGCAAAGCACAGTGGCGTCAACCCGAGCGCAAGTCGAGAACGCCGTCGCTCAATTGAAAGAATCGGAAGTGCGCCTGGGCTACACGAAAATCTATTCGCCTGTCACTGGGACGGTGCTCGTCCGCGCGGCTCGCGAAGGTGAAGTCGTGAATGCGGGACAAGCTATCGTGACCGTGGTGGATTTCAGCGACACCTGGGCGTTCGCCGCGATTCCCGAGACCGACTCCGATCACATCGGAATCGGCGACACCCTGCGGGTCCGTCTGCCCGGCGGGACGGTGGTTCGGGGAAAGGTCTTCTACAAAGCGGCGGAAGCCGACTTTGCCACGCAGCGCGACGTTGGACGCCGGAAGCGAGACATCCGAACGATTGCTTTGAAAGTCCGTCTGGACAATCCAAAAGGAGCCTACGTCCCCGGTATGACGGCAGAAGTTCTGATTAGTCCGGCGCAGCTAAAGGGAGGGGCCGGGGCGGCGCCGGGCAGCGCGGAGGCGGCGGCTAAACCATGAATTCGAATATCCACCAACCCAACAGTACGACAGCAGCTGAATTCAGCAAAGCTGAAGTTGCCGCCGGCGCACCCAATGCGATCGAAGTCGATCACATCGTCAAGCAGTACGGCACGTTCACGGCCGTGGACGACATCTCGTTTGTTGTGAAAGAAGGCGAGATCTTTGGATTGTTGGGTCCGAACGGCGCAGGAAAATCGACGCTGATCCGCATGATGACGACCCTCATTCCGATCTCCGGGGGCGCGGCGCGAGTCGCGGGACACGATGTAGCGCGCTCCCCCGACGCCGTTCGCCGGACCATCGGAGTGATTCCTCAGGCGCTTACCAGCGACCTTGACTTGACGGTGGAAGAGAATCTGAACATCTACGCCAAGCTCTACGACGTTCCGGCCAAGCGCCGGAAGGAGGCGATCGACGAACTTCTCGAAACCGTCGACCTCACTAAATGGCGTGGCGCGCAAACAAAAACCTTATCGGGCGGCATGCGGCGGCGCCTTGAAATTGCGCGCGGGTTAGTGCACAGCCCCAAGATATTTTTTCTGGACGAACCGACCACCGGCCTTGATCCGGTCTCTCGCGTCGCGGTGTGGGAGATGCTGACCAACATAAAAGCAAAACGAAAGTTGACGGTGTTGATTACGACCCACTATATGGATGAGGCCGATCGCTTATGCAATCGGATTGCAATCGTCGATCACGGAAAACTGGTGGCGCTCGATACGCCCGAGGCGCTCAAGAGGAGCGTGCCAGGGTCTAACGTGATCGAAGCGCATTTCGAGCGTCCGCCGGCCGATTGGGAAGGGCGGTTGCGAGCTTTGCCCGGCGTTACCTCGGTCCAGAACGAGAGCGCAGGCATGTTCCGCGTGCTGACCGCAAACGGATCGGGCACCACCACAGATCTCGTCGAAATGTCGGTGGTCGCAGGCGCTGCGCTCAAGACGCTGACCGTCCAGAACACCACGTTGGACGATGTCTTCGTTTACTACACGGGACGCCAGTTACGCGATGAATTAGTGAAAGCGCACGCCTTCACTATGCCGCAGAGTCCGGGGTTACGGCCATGAACCGAATGATGGCGATTATCGAGCGCGAGATGCGCAAGTTCTTCCGTTCTCCGGCTCTCATGATGGCGTCGATGATTTTTCCTCTCGTGCAGCTCATCGTTTTGGGGAATGCCTTCGGAGGAAAAATCCGCGACGCGAAGATGGGTGTGGTGGATGAGGATCATGGAACGCAGGCGATCCGTATCAAGGAAGCTTTCGATGCCGTGCGAGCAAATGCCGGGACCTTTGTCCCTATCCCTTACGACAACGAAGTGCAAGCGCGAGAAGATGTGCGCAACGGAAAAATTCAGGGTGCAGTCATTATTCCTGCGCAGTACTCAAAGATGGTGTACGAGAAAAATCGTCCCCGCATCGCGCTGGTCGTCGACAACTCCGACAACTTCATGAGTTCGACCTTTGAAGACAAGATGAGCGAAGTCACGGACGCGTTGAACCAGCCCGATGTCTCGCCGCGCCTCTTGCAGCAAACCGCTCTCGAGGTGGTGGAACTCTATCCCTATATCGAGTACATGAAATATCTGTTGCCGGGGTCCATCACGCTCGCAATGTTCGTCTCCGTGATGATCGGAGGAGGCATGCTTTACATCGACGATAAGGCCCGCGGCGTACACGAAGGATACCTTGTCACTCCGATCACGAAGGCCGAGTTGGTGTTTGGTTTGAACGGCGCGGGCGCGATCAAGGCCGTTATGACCGGGGTCGTAATTACGGTCGTGGGATCGCTGTTGGCGGGCGTCGGGACCATCTTCAATCCCGGCACAATCCTCGGCCTTCTGATCTTGATCGTCCTGACCTCGGTCGCCTTCAACACCATGATGTTCTTGATGATGGTGAGGATTGAGGATCCTCTCGTTCCGCGGGCCATCTTTGGAATCCTGAATACGCTTCTCTTCTTCCCCAGCGGAGCGATTTATCCCGTGGAAGCCTTTCCTGTGTGGTTGCGCGCAATCGCCAAAGTTGATCCGTTTACCTATGCCGTACACGGATTCAAGTCGCTGCTGCTGAAAGAAACGGGACTCGCGGCCATTGTTCCCGACATGATTTACTTGTCGATCTTCGCTTTGATCACTTTGGCTTTAGCCGTACCTCTATTTAAGCGGACGCTGTAGTTTTCAGGACCAAGTGCTACTTTCCGTCACATATTGCCTGAATTTTTAGCCTCCCTCACATCCGGAGTAGCTTCTGTCTTTGTCTCCTCACAGCCCTAACCGGTCGGCGAAGGAGCGCGGAGATCGCGGAATGTTCGCGCAAAAGACATTGGACGAGGCGACTCGACGGCAAGCCGAAATACCAGGTTGGTCGTAATGGAGCGCGACCTCATGCGCACGCCTCTGCGCGCTATCGCGAACTGGTTGGTCGTCCCATTGTTTTCGACTTTGGACCCAGGATCGAGACGAAGCCATATGAAGCGCCCAATGCGGCTGAGGCGGACCTGCTCGGGACTTAGCCTCGAACTGTAGCTTGAGGCGATGCGCGCCATTTCCGCGAGGTCGTTCATCGGCCCGAATTCCACATCTCCGGGGCGCGGCATCTGCCGCAAGGCGTCAAGCTGACGGACGATGCTCTTGCGTCCCGCGACGCAAGGTTGTGTTCGACAATCCAATATTTTCTCGATAGCGTACAGCGCCGCGTGATCGACCCGTTCTCCGAAGGCCATGTAGAGAGTGTTCGTCGAAGCCACATAGTTCAACGGCAGCATTTGAAAAGCTTCGAGGATCGACAGCGGAATGCTCCCCTGAGAGGGGAGCGCCGAAAGATCGTACGACGCTGCCACCGGGCATCCCCATTGCAGAGCGAGCGCCGTGGTGACCTCCTGTTCCGTGGCGAAGCCGAGTTTCTCGATCCACTCTCCGATCTTTCCGTAACGTGCCCGGCGCTGCGCTTCCAGTGCCGCGCGAACCTCCGTGTAGGTAAGTTTGCCGCGAGCCACCATCAACAGCCCCAGAGGAATACGGTTTGGCGGTTGCGAAGCGGGAGCGATCGCGCGCAACCGGGAAAGCTGGCTCATCAGGGCCGTCTCCAAACATTGAGGATGGCAATAAAACACGCCCTGCAAAAATGTCCCCGATGGGCGATGCCGGTCACGCAAGCGCTGCCAGAAGGAACGCGAATGCGAGCAGGTGAGCAGTCCACAAGACGGTTGCGAAGGTACGCTTTTATAGCGAGAGATCCAGTTGACGGACCAGGAGAGCGATTTGAACAATTTAGCCATGGGTAAAGATGGTTCAGAAAAGATGTCGAAACTCTTCGGCTCAAAAAAATTACGTTGAGGCGCTCCCGCTCGGTGCCGGCTCCACCACGTCGGTGACTCGCAGTCCATACTTCCCGTCGACTATGACTACGTCGCCTTGCGCAATGAGTCGTCCGTCGAGCAGCAGATCTACCGGCGAATGGAGCGGATTATCGAGTTCGACGACCACTCCGGCGCTGAGAGCCAGCACATCCCGCAGCAGCATTCGCCGCGATCCGAAACGCAGTTTGACATCGAGTCCGACATCCATCAGCCTGCGGTAGCTGGCCGCGGGAGGAGAACTGGAAAGCGATGGACCCGGCGCCGGCGCGGCAGCCGCTGTTTGCGCCAGGGGCGCCACGGCTGAAGCACGCGGCTGAAGTTCCGCGGCCAGAGCCGGACTGACCTGCAGCTCAACCGCAATAGAGGTTCCTGCTTCGCTTCGAGTTTGCAGGCAGGCTACGGCATCCGACTTCCAGGACGGAGGCGCAGCGGCAGCGGCGACCGAGAGCTTCACTTCGCCACCGGCCGCCGCACCCGCCGCCGTCGCTGCCAGACCCGCGATCTGCCGCAGCAACTCTTCCAGAGCTTCCTTGTTGTCTGAGGTAATCTCGGTCGCCGCAGTCAGTTCGCCGGACGCTTCCGGAGTCGCGGGCCCGGCATCGCCGAGAAACTTCTGGGCGAGCCGTGTACCGGAGTCCGCAGTAAGGTGGATGACCATCTCGCCGTGTAGTGCGCCTCCAGCGACGACTGTGTACCAGATGTCAGAAGCAGTGACAGCGAGTGGCTGATCGGCGATTTCAAAGACGCTGGGCTGTCCCGAAACCTGCGCCAAGACACTTTGAAGGCAGCCCCGCCAGGCCTCGTACCATTTGAGAAGTTCAGGACGAAGTTCTGCCTGTGCGCTGGGCGCCGTGGTGGAAGCTGGAATGTCAGTCACATCTCACCCCCGGTCCGAGGTCCACTCTCAATGGAGAGAACTCGAGCAGCTCGCCGCGTCTCGACACGGACCGGGGAAGCGGAACATAGACTCACTTCGCCCACCATGACTGTCGCCGGAGCGGAAGCATTCTTCTCGAAGACCAGCAGGTCTTCGGGAGCTATTTCCCGGATCTTCTGCAATGGCAAATGCAACCCGGGCATCGAGAGCTCCACGGGGAAGAAACACTTCAGCATTTTCTTCTGAATTTGCAGGCGCGATTCGACCGGGCTGCGAGGACGCTGGTAATTGAAGTCGGCCGAAATTTTGCGAAGCAGGGCGTTCGATACGACAGCGGGCACCGCAATGTTGAGTGTGCCTCGGGTTTCCGCCATTTTAATTTCAAAGCTGAGGCAAAGATTTTTTTCCTCGGGCGGCATGAGGCGTTGCGTCTGCATCATCCTCTGACGCTGGCCAAACTTGAATTCCAACGCGATCGCGTTCCAGCTGGTTTGCAACTCGCGGCACATGATCCGGACAATTCCCTCGAGGACCTGCTCCTCGATCTCCGTGATGTCGCGTGCCATTTGGGTCTCCTTGCCCTCCCCTCCCAGCATTACGTCGATAATCGGGAAGGCGATGGCAAGATCGAGTTGCAGTACAGCGGTGGCATCGGCTGGCGCGAGATCGCAAGAGGCGATATAAGTTTTTTCAGGAATGCGTTGCAAGAACTCGCGGAAGGTAAGATGCTCGGCCGAAACCAGACTGACATCGAACACGATCCGCAGATAACCCCCAACCGAATTCGTGAGGTTGCGCGCAAACAGTTCGTGGAGCTGGTTGATCGCGCGCAGTTGCTCGCGGCCAATCTGTCCGGCCTGCCGGATGTCCCAAGGCTGGATGACGGGGCCGCTGGCGCTCGCAGCGGTGTTCCCGGCACGAGCTTTTCGTACCATGTCATCGATTTCTTCCTGATTCAGAACCTTTTCCACGCGAGCCTCGATACAATTTCTTTCAATTCGCTTTCAGGGCAAGCCGCCGTGCCCGTCTCCAATGAAATCTTCAGGAGGCACCTGCGGCGTTACCCCGGGCGCTGGGCCTCTCGGTGACATTGAGAAAGTTGAGACGGGCCCGCAGCCGAACCATGGCGAGGGAGTGGATCTGCGAGACGCGCGATTCGCCAATCCCCAGAGCGGCCCCTACTTCTTTCATAGTGAGTTCTTCGTAGTAATAAAGAGCCAGCACCCGCTGTTCTTTTTCTGGAAGTTCGGAGATCGCTTCTGCCAACAGGTGCTTCATCTCCGACCGCAGACACTGGAAGAAGGGTGTCTCCTCGTCTTTCGACGGGACATAGTCTGTCACGTCTTCTTCTTTGCCGTCGCGGGAAGACTCGATGTGCAGGCTTCCGAGTTCAAGGCCGTCCAGTTCGGCGAGCAGCGACTGCAACTCCTGCAGGTTGATATCCATCTCCTGGGCAATTTCATTTTCGGTGGGCGCGCGTCCCAGTTTGACGGAGAGCTCGGCATAGGTGGAATCAACGAGACGGCCTTTGCGCCGCAGTTCCCGCGGACTCCAGTCCAGTTCGCGCAGGCTGTCGAGAATGGCGCCTCGAATGCGAAACTTCGCATAAGAACTGAACTGCACCTGCTTGGACAGGTCAAACTTATTGAGCGCATCGATCAATCCGACCACGCCCGCGTGCACCAGGTCTTCGAAAGGCACGTGGCGCGGCAGTCGCTCATGAATGCGGCGGGCGATATAGCGAACTTGCGGAAGTTGCTCCATGAGAATGCGCTCACGTTCGGCGTCACTCTGGATGCGTTGATAGGCTTCGGCAGCGTGCTTAGTCATGGGACGGACCTGCTTTCGTGGCATCGATCCTTCGTGGCGCGGTCGCGGATATTAGCCCCCTCTTATTGGCCAGAGGGATGACTGTAGTTTTGTGCCGCTTTTCCCGTGCGGATTCGCGTGCCATCCACTGAGTGGCATCCCACGGACCGAACGATGCCCAACTACAGACCTACGCTTTACGCTGCGGGATAGCTGCCTCTTCATCGCACCGTGCCCATCGACTGCACGGCAACCCTGGAAGGAATTTCCAACGGGGACAGCACCACGATCTTGGGAAGAAACGGCTCCAGAAGTCGGCGCAGATGAAAGCGCGCGGGGGTTGCGCACAACAGGACGGGAGCGGTCTGCGCCACCTGATCTCCGCCCAACTGCCGCAGGCTGTCGAGAATCCGGCGCACGAACGATGGCTGCAAACCGCTGTTTGTGGCCGGGGCTGGCTGCGGACTGAAGGCGCGGTTCAGCTCTTCTTCAATGTTGTGATCGAGGGTGAGCACCCGCAACCCTCCGTCCTCGGAGAGCAACGGGCGCACCAGGGCGCGGCCGAGTGACTGGCGCGCGGCTTCCACCAGCAGCACCGGATGCTTGTTCACGGCGGCAGCATCCAGCAGCGCTTCGAGAATTGTCGGCAGATCGCGCACCGACACCTGCTCTCGCAAGAGCTGCTGCAGAACTTTCTGCACTTCTCCCAGACTCAGAATCTTTGGAACCAGTTCTTCGACCAGTTTGGGATGGCCATCGCTCAGGCGATCCAGCAACCGCTTCGTCTCCTGCCGCGTCAGCAATTCGTAAGCATGCTGGCGAATGATCTCCGCCAGGTGAGTGGAAAGCACGGAGGTCTGGTCGACAACGGCATAGCCTGAGGAGAGCGCCTGCGATTCCAGCGCGCGCGCGATCCACAACGCCGCCACTCCGAAGGCAGGCTCGCGCGTCGGCACGCCCGCCAGCGGCGGAGGCTTGAGGTCCGAACTGATGGCGAGTACCTTGTCTTCGACCATCTCCCAACGCGCGATTTCGACCCCGCGCAACGAAATGACATATTCCCGCGCTTTCAGGCGGACATTGTCCGTGATGTGAATCGGAGGAACGATGAACCCCAATTGCACTGCCAGGCTGCTCCGCAGGGACTTGACGCGGGCGAGCAGTTGTCCACCTTGCGCCACGTCCACCAGGTTGACCAGCGAATAGCCCACCTCCAGCGAAAGTTCGTCGAGCTTCAGCAGATCTTCAAGCGACTCGGATTTGGCCACCTTTTTATCTTTTTCTGCGGCGCTGGCAGCGACGCCCAAATCAGCAGTCGGAGCGTCGATAACTTTCCCATCTTTGTCTTTGATCTGCGGAATCCGCGACGCCAGCAGCCCGACGATGCCTGCAACCGCGAGAAAGGAAAACTTGGGTAGTCCAGGGATAGCCGCCAATGCCACCAGGACCCCGGCCGCAATCTGCAGCGAACGGCGGCGCGAGAGCAGTTGCAGACCCAGGTCGGCCGACAGCGTCGCATTCGACGAGGCACGCGTCACGATCATGCCGCCAGCCATCGAAACCAGCAACGAAGGTATCATCGTCACCAGGCCGTCCCCCACGGTCAGTACGGTGTAGGTCTTGAGCGCTTCGCGAAAAGGAATATCGAGCTGAAAGACGCCAATGAGGAAGCCGGCAAGAATATTGATCCCGGTGATCAGGATGGTCGCAATGGAGTCACGTTGGTTGAAACGGGCCGCTCCATCCATGGCGCCGTAGAATTCTGCTTCGCGCGCAATCTGCTCGCGCCGCGCCCGCGCCTGATGTTCGTCGATGAGTCCGGCATTCAGGTCGGCGTCGATCGCCATCTGCTTGCCCGGTAGAGCGTCGAGGGTGAAGCGCGCCGTCACCTCGGCGGTGCGCACCGCGCCGTGGCTGACCACGATGTACTGAATCGCGATCAGGGCGATGAAGAGGACGAATCCTACGACGTAGTTGCCGCCCACGACGAATTGTCCGAAGGCCTGAATGACGTGTCCCGCAGCCGCCGCGCCTTCATTGCCATGCAACAGAATGCGCCGGCTGGAAGCCAGATTCAGAGACAGGCGAAACAGGGTGAGCAACAGGAGTAAGCTCGGAAACACGGAAAACTGGGACGGGCGCAGGATCTGGAGCGCCGACAGCAGCACCAATACCGACGCGGCAAAACTCGTGGCCAGCAACAGATCGAGCGCCACGGCCGGTAGCGGCACCAGCATCACAAAGACCAGGCTGACGGCCGCGATGGGCACAATCCATTCGACGAATTGGTTGCGCGCCGGTGCAACGGCCGGGGCGGCGGGAGAGACCATTAGCCGAGCCCTCCCGCTCTCGTCCCAGGGGCTGCCTGGGCGCGCGCTTGCGCGCGGAACACGGCCGCCAGAATTTCAGCAATGACGGTATAAAGTTTCGGAGGGACGCTTTGACCGACCTCGACCGTGCGATAGAGCTCGTGTGCCAGCGGCTTGTTCTCGACCATGGGAATGTTTTCCCAGCGCGCGATTTCTTTGATCTGAACGGCGAACAAGTTACGCCCTTTCGCCACCACCACGGGCGCGAGCATATCGGGACGGTATTCGAGCGCGATCGCGTATTCCGTGGGATTCGTGATGACTACGTTGGCGCGCTTGGTGTCTTCGAGCATGCGGCGGCGCCGCACCATGCGCTGCAAGCGCCGTATGCGCCCCTTGATTACGGGGTTGCCTTCGGTCTCCTTGTATTCGTCGGAGATTTCCTGCCGGCTCATCATCAACTCGCTCGAAAGGTGGCGGCGCTCGAACAGGTAATCCACGACGGACCAGACCAGTAGAACGAGCGCCGACTTCCAGGCAACCTCGAAGACCCGGCTGGCAGCAAAGCCGAGCGCTCCCCGCGACGAGCGGGAGGACAACGCCATCAGGTCGGGCCAGTCGCGGCGCAGGCAATCAACGGTGAGATAGATGACGGCGCTGGCCGGCAACAACGACTTGATCAGCCCGCGCAGCGCGGTGATAGAAAAAAGCTGATGCAATCGGGCAGCCGGGCTCATGCGCGAGGCGGCGGGCAAAAGCGATGCGGGAGCAAAGACCAGCCCGCCCTGAGCGACCGCTGCGCCCAGCGCGACGATCCATCCCAGGCCCAGCGCGGTCACGGTGGCCATGAACAGCCTGAAATGGTTAAGCAGGATCGCCATCCCTTCCATGCGAAGGCCGCCACCGGATACCGCCCCATTCAGGCAATCCCGAAACAAGCTCTGCCAAGCCGTGGGGAAGCTCGATAGCATCGAGAACAGGACGAAGGTGGCGGCCATTCCCGAAGCCGCTCCAATCAGATCGCGGCTGCGCGCGACTTGCCCCTTTTCCCGGGCCTTCTCTTGACGGCGCGGGGTTGCCTGTTCGGTTTGGTTTGACTGCGGCATGAATCCCTGCTTCTGGTCCCTTAATGCGCCAGCTTCAGAATCCTTTCCGAAGCGTCGAGTGCGCGCCCAAACCGTGCGTCAAAAAAACGCGGCCAGTATGCGGCGGCGCCACACAGCAGGAGCAGGCCAAGCAGGTTCTTGATCGAGATCCCCACGAACAGCACCGCCAACTGCGGAGAGGCTTTGCCAATAAAACCGAGAGCCACATCGGCAAACAGACTCGCAACTAGGACGGGCGCGGCGATCTGTAGGCCGGAGATGAACATTCCCCCGGCAAACCCGAACACGGAATGCACCGCAGGCCAAACCAGGCGAAACTGGCCGGGCGGCATGTATTGAAAGCTGCGCCCCAGCCCGCGTAATAAGAACTGCGGCACCCCCAGTTGAATGAAAAGCAGGAGCACGATCAGTTCATAGAGTGTTGAGAGGACGGGCGAATCCGCCTGACTATTGTCGGGATTGACTACGCTCGCGAGCGAGAATCCCATCTGCACACCGCATATCTGCCCCGCCAGTTGTCCCGCCTCGAAAACCAGTTGCAGCGTAAATCCGAGCAGAAAACCAATGGCAAACTCGCTGGCCAACAGCGGGACCAAGACGGCCCGCGTCAGAGCGACCGAGGAGGCAGGAACAAGCGGGGCGAGGAAGAGAGTCAGAAGCAACGCAAATCCTACTTTGATCCGAGGCGGAACGGCCGCGCTTCCCACAAATGGCGCGACGACGAGCAGACCCGTCACGCGCGTCCCGGCAATCATCCACGCTGCAACGGTTCTTTCCACCGGAAATGCCATCGCTATCTGCACCACGATCGCCTCGCATTGATCTCGACGCCGCTCGCTTGATCACCAGACGGAAGCGTCTGGAAAAATTCATCGCACAAAAGGATGCAAGTCACTCCACAATCCAATGGTGAAGAACACCAGCTTTCGCAACATCCAGGGAAAAAGCACCAGGATCGCTCCCGCCATCACCGCGAGCCGCGGAACCGTCGAAAGCGTCTGGTCCTGTAAAGAAGTCAGCACCTGCACCACATTGACCAACAGGCTGACCGCCACGGCGATCAGCAGCAGGGGCGCACCCATGATGAGGGCCATCTCCAGCGTTTTGCGAAAGAGAGCGACGGCCTGCTCCGTATCCATAGAAGCCTTCAAGAAAAACTTCGCATCAACGATCCAATCAGCAGGTTCCATCCATCCACCACAACGAACAGAAGAATCTTGAGTGGAGTCGAAATAATTACGGGAGGCAATTGCATCATTCCAATCGAGGTGGTAATCGCCGCCGTAACCATATCGATCACGAGAAAAGGAAGGAACAGCGCAGCCCCAATCCGGAACCCGGCTTGCAGTTCGCTCAGCAGGTAGGCCGGCGCGACGATCCTCATACCGAGATCTTCGGGACGCGCCGGACGCGCTTCATGCGCCAGTTCCACGAAAAGCGCCAGATCTTTTTCGCGAGCGTACTTGAGCATGAAATGGCGCATCGGGACCGACGATCGGTCGAGCGCCGCCATCATCGTGATGTGTCCGGTGTCCAGTGGGACGATGGCGTCCGAATAGATGGCCGCCCCGACCGGCTGCATCAGGAAGAAAGTCAGCACCAGCGAGAGACCGATGAGCGTCTGGTTGCTCGGAGCGGTCTGCGTACCCAGCGCCTGCCGCAGGAAGTGAAACACAATCAGCAGGCGCACAAAGGGAGTCATCGAAAGTACGATGGCGGGAATCATCGTCAACAAAGTCAGCAGGACGACAATGTTCCAGGACGCGTTGCTGCCCGGCGCCACGCCCGGCAGTCCGGGCAAAGGCAGCGACAAGGACGGCGAAGAGGAAGAGCCCGTCGCGGCGTGCGCACGCGCCCACAAGGGCGTATCTGCCGCCACCGCCAGCAAGACACCACAGCATCCGCGAAGCCAAGAGATTCCAGGGCGCTGAATTTCCACTCGCGAATTCCACAAGGCCGGCATCAGTTTCTTGCACTCTTCTCGCACGCATCGTCCTCGTTGCCGCGCCCGCGCGCACAGCCGGAGACGGCCGGCAACCTGGCCAGTAACGCGACCGACGAAGGGCTCGACCCGACGAGAAAACGCTCTCCCTCAAACTGGATCACAGACACGAATCGGCGATCCCCGAGAGCGGCTGTTTCTTGGACAAATAGCGTTTTGCGCTTACGGCAGGCATGCGCCATTAAGAATCGCCATCCGCGTTTGACGACGTCCGCCGCAGCGCCCGCTGAAGGCCGCCGTCTGAAGTACGCGCGCTCGCTCACTTGTCCTTTGACGACCTCGATCTGCTTCAAACCGAGCGAGGTTACTCCGTTTTCCATTCAGGACAACTCCGTCAAGCGCACTGCCAGGCGGTTCTGCACCACCTCGAATTCGCTCCATGCGATGAGTTCATCGTTAATGCGCAGGGGTACATCCTGTCCCACCGTCCATCGCGTCGACACAATCCGTCCGCGCTCAAGACCCACCAGATCGGCGACCCTAAATCCCGGAACGGGTATCTCGATGGTCAGCCAGCTGGGCAAAAATTCGACACGGTGCCACGTCTGGGCCATGGGATCGGGCGCAGGAGGTTCGGGTTTTGGTTGAACGGCGGCTGCCATTACATCTGCACCAGAAATTCCGTGAAATAAACGTTCTTGACGCCGATTTGGGGTAAGCGTGTTTGCAAAGCTTGCAGAACCTGCTCTTTAAGCTGGCGCTTTCCCTCCTGTCCCAACAATGCTTCGGGCTGCGCTTCGGCCAATATCGAGAGAATCGTGTCCCGCACCAACGCCGTCGGCATTTCTTCCCGCTGGACACGCGTAAGCGGATGTGCGAGCCCCAGGGTGATTCCCGCTCGCAGATAGGCGCGCTGCCCCGATCCACCGAGGTTGACGACAAATGTCTCCAGCGGAAACGTCGATTCCGCGCCATCTGCCCCGTCCGGTGTACGCTGCGCCTCCCACCAGAACACAAAGGCTGCCGTGACCAGCCCGACGACCACGACCGCGCCCATCCATCCCCACTTCCCCCACTTCTTCTTCGGGATGCTCTTGGTCACATCTCTCGAACTTTTTCTCGGCCCGGAATTTTCCTGCGCGTCCGACATGTGGACGATGTCTGCAAAATCAATGCCGGAGTCGTTGGCGGATCGCAACCAAAGGGACGTTGCAGCCGATGACTTGGAATCAATCCATTCCAACCACGTGGATCTGGGTCTGAGCCATTCCCGGAATTTACGGAAACGGCGCACCCTGTCTTACAAGAAACTCATGAAGAAACTCACAGAAGGTCTGGACATCCACCCGGTGGAAAATTTCTTGGCCCCTGAGCAATGATTACTGCCGGGTAGGGGCTCCTGCCGAAAAACCGGCGAACGAAAAGTCATTTAAGGCACCGGCGCGGTTTGATGCAAAGCCGCAGGTACGAAGGCAAATCCGACAAGAACACTTGCGTTTAACTCGACTGTGACGGATACATCGCTTAGCGCCGGGCTGAGACTGAAAATGTAAGGCTGGAAAACACTTCCCGGAGATTTGTACGAGTGGAAAGAACAGAGGCGATGGGGTCTTCCACTTGGCGCGAAGTATTCTTGTGGAAGACTTGCCGGTTCTTCGGATCTTTTGAGACCTGCGGCTCCTCGAACCGCGCGTTTTCGACGGGGGCGTTGATCTTGACTTCTCGCAAGATAAGAGTCGAGGAGTACAACTCCGATTCTTGCACAATTATGAACGGGACTTTGATTCCGCCAACATCGCGATAATTTGAGTAATACCGGTCGCCGCGAAAAGAGCTCACTCGTAACAACAAAGGAGATTTACCGGCTGTATTGATTTCTCTTTTTGTCTTCGTGGCGTTCGATGCCTAACTGGATCAAGCGGTCGATCAGGTCGGGATAGGCTAAGCCGGTGGCGGCCCACATTTTGGGATACATGCTGATGGCGGTGAATCCGGGCATGGTGTTGATTTCGTTCACTAGGATCTTGCGGGATTTGGGGTCCATCAGGAAATCGACTCGCGCCAGGCCGGTGCAATCGACGGCTTGAAAGGCGGCGACGGCGAGCTTCTGGACGGTCTTCATTTCTGACTTCGTAATCTTGGCGGGGATGACGGGCTCAGAGCCTTCGACTAAGTACTTCGCGTCGTAATCGTAGAACTCTTTGATGGGAATGATTTCTCCGGCGATGGAGGCCTGGGGATTATCGTTGCCGAGGACGGCGCACTCGATTTCGCGGGCTTTGTTTTTCTTTCCTCCGACACCCTCTTCGATAACAATTTTGCGATCGAACTTAGCGGCTTCGGCGATGGCGGGGCCGAGTTCTTTGCGGTCGTGAGCTTTGGAGATTCCGACAGAAGATCCGAGGTTGGCGGGTTTTACGAAGACTGGGTATTTCAGTTTGTCCTCGACTAATTTGTAGACTTTCTTGGGGGTTGCTTCGAATTGGTGGCGGAGGATAGTGACGTGTTTGACGATGGGGAGTCCGGCGGCGCGGAAGAGGGACTTCATGATGTCTTTGTCCATGCCAGCGGAGGAGCCAAGGACTCCGGCACCGACGTAGGCGATGTCGGCGAGTTCGAGAAGGCCCTGGATGGTGCCGTCTTCGCCGAAGGTTCCGTGAAGGACGGGGAAGATTACGTCGACGTTGATGGCGCGGTCGGAGGCGCGGCGAAGATTGGCGGCGTCGGTCTGGAAGGGAGTGAGTCCGGCGTCGCGGCGCGCGGGCTCGGGTGGGACGACTACGGACTCTCCGGCGGCTAGGAGAGCGGCTCCGGGAGTGGCTTCAGGATCTCCGGCACGCAGGTTGGTGGGCGCGGCGGGAGGTGCGGAGGCGGTGCCTTTCAATAATCGTTCGGCATTTTCGGCGGTGAGCCAGCGTCCTTCTTTGGTGATGCCGATGGGGACGACTTCATATTTGGTTTTATCGATGGCGTTGAGGACGGAGGCGGCGGAGAGCAGAGAGATTTCGTGCTCGCCGGAGCGTCCGCCGAAGAGGATGCCGACACGGATTTTTGACTTGGCCATGACGTTTTAGTCTGGCGCTCCGGGAGTTTTCCGTCAATCGCAGTGATGGTTCGGGTCGTGAGTCCCTGTTTCAAAACCTCTACCACAAAGGGCACCAGGGTTCAGGAAGGAAAATCTTTTCGCAAAAGGGGCTCCGTCGGTCAAGGTGGAACTTGTTCAACACTTGCGTAACTTGTGTTCTTCGCGGGGCGACGTAATCTGAGCGCTGGTGGTTGATTTTTTGGTGCGAGGCGGCGCGTATGGAGATTGCTTTTGTGATTGTTGTGCTGGTGATTGGTGGCGCGATGATTCCGGGGAATTCGAAGATACAGTTCTTCCGGTGAGTTGGGGTTGTTGAGCGGCGGATGATTGGCGATGCACACAGGGCGGAGAGGAATGTCCGCCGCCACACGATTTTCTTCCCGGATCAATTCTTTCCGTTGGCAAGAAGAAAAGGGAGAGCGGAGCTCTCCCTTTCTTGTTTTCTGTGATGCGGGGACTGCGATCCTATTCTGTTTGGTCGAGTTCCACGGAGTCGCCGGCATAGACGTCTTCGAGGGCGAAGACGATCATGGCTGAGGATGAGGTGGGAGTGACATTGACGACCACGACTTCGCCAACGGCACGGCGCGGCAGATCACGAACGTGGATGTTGGGACCCTTGGTCCGGGTGAAGCGATTCGCTTCAAAGCTGGGTGGACGGGCCTGCGTGTCTTCCGAAGTTCTGGCGCTAAAGGATAAGGAGTCGACCGGATTGTTTAAGGTTTCGGTGTAGGAGCGGACGATGCGGAAGTAGTCGCCGACTTTCACACCCTGGTTGGAACCCAGATTGAGATACAGTTTCATGCCGGTGCCGAGGATGCTGTCGAAATCCTTGCCGAGAACAACTCGCCCGCTGAGCTTGCCGTTAGCAGGAGCGAAGCGATCGAAGTGTCCGGGTACATGGAAGGTGATGGGTTGTTTTTCTACGAAGGGCAACGCGACATCGCCGGGGTTAATCGGGTCACAACTGAATTCAACCTGGGCAATGGCGCTGTGGCTGCGGGTATCGACGATGCGGACGCGACCGATCTCGCCGTAAGGGCGTCCGGTGGCGGCGAGCAACTTTCTTTCGCCAGGATAAATCTCGTATTCGTTGACATCGCGCATTTCACGCACGATGGAATAAAGCTGTCCGGCTTGATAACCAGTGCCCGCGAGGTAAACGATCTCGCCGCGCTGGAACTTGGTCGACATGGGTGTTTCGACGCCGCCGTTGACGTAGTTAGCGTCGGGAATGCGGTCTTTGGTGATAAAGCCGGCGCAGTAGATGTCGGCCGGGGTGGGCGTCTGGTAGCGCACGAAAGGCATGTTTACGGAAGTTTCGACGATGCCGGCTGCATCGGTCGGGGTAGAGGCGGTGACAGCTGTGGCCGCCTGCTGGGCGATGGCAAAGCTCACCGTCATCGTGGCGATGACAAGCAATAAAAGTCCTGTTTTCTTCATGTTAGCTCCGACTCCAGTCCGCTCCGCGGATGCTCAGCGATCTCTGCCTATCTGATTAGGAAGAAAAGGTTTACAGCCGAAAAGTAACAAGTGGGGGAGGCATGGTCAAGGTTACGAGGGTGTTGAGGGCCTACGCTCCCTAAGTGCTTGGGTAGCGCTTGATGTTGTAGGAAGGTTGCATCTGGGCGTGCAGCCCTGTAATATCGCGCCGTCGTTTGAAATAGTTGTTGAAACGAATGGCCTTGGCTTTTTCCTCTACTCTCGCGCCGCGCTTCCTGCCTATGCACTTGCCGAAGGTATGTCTGGCACTGAGCGGGGACAACGCGGAACAAATGCTGGCTACCGCCGAATTGATGGCGCGGGATAACCCCTTTCTAGAGTTTCGTTTGGACTACTTGAACCAGCCGCTGGCGGCCCTGCCGAAGATCCATCGCTTTCTTGAAACGCATCAGTATGTTACGGCGATTGGGACATGCCGCAGAGTGGAGAACGGGGGGAAGTTCAAAGGCTCTCTGGCCTCACAGTTGGAAGTGTTGACGAAGGCGCATGCGGCGGGATGTCAACTGGTCGATGTGGAGTTGGAGAGCGCGTTGAAGTCGAAGCCGGAAGCGATTGCACGGTTGCGAAGCCGAGCTGGAGTGATCCTTTCGTATCACGATTTTCGGGCCACGAAGAAACTGGAAGAGACGCTGGAGAAGATGGTGAAGATTCCGGCGGATTACTACAAGGTGGTTTCGACGGCGACGACGCTTGCGGACAACGTGACCATGATGAAGTTCCTGCAAACCAAGAGCGACAAGCAAGCAATGGTCGGTTTGTGCATGGGCGAACAGGGGATCATCAGCCGGGTTCTGAGTGTGCGGGCGGGAAGCGCGTTTACTTTTGCCGCGGTGGATCCGAGGATTGGCCTCAAGACAGCGCCGGGACAGGTGAGTTCGCGCGATTTGCGGAGCATATACCGGATCGAGCAGGTGGACGCGGCGACGCGGGTGTATGGAGTGGCCGGGGATCCGATCGAGCATTCGCTTTCGCCGGTGATCATGAACACGGCGCTGCGGCGGGAGAATGTGAACGGAGTTTATCTGCCGCTGCACGCTAAGACTCTGAAGGATCTGATGCAGTGCGTGCGCGGGATTCCGCTGCATGGGCTGAGCGTCACGATGCCGTATAAGCAAGCGATTCTTCCGTATCTTGATAACACGGATGCACACACAGCGAAGATTGGGGCGTGTAATACGGTGGTGCGAGGACAGGAAGGAAAGCTCTACGGGTTCAATACGGATATTGCGGGGGTAGTGCGTCCTTTGGAACAGCGTTTGACGCTTGAGAAGGCGAAAGTGCTGGTGCTGGGAGCGGGGGGCGCGGCGCGAGCGGCGGTGTTCGGAGTCAAGGAGCGGGGGGCGGAGGTTTGGGTATTGAACCGGACTTCAGGGAAGGGGCAGAAACTGGCGCGGCAGGCGAAAGCGCACACGATTAAGAGGACGGAGCTGAAGAAGGTGAATTTCGATGTGATTGTGAATGCGACTCCGGTGGGGATGGGGAACACGAGGGATTGTCCGCTGAAGGATGAGGAGATACAGGCCAAGGTGGTGTTCGATATGGTGTACGATCCGGTCGAAACGCACCTGTTGCAGGTGGCGCGAGCGAAGGGGATGGCGGTGATCCCGGGAGTTGAGATGTTTGTGCAGCAGGCGGCGCGGCAGTTTGAGATATGGACGGGAAAGCCGGCACCCGCGGGCGACATGCTGCGCGCGGTAACCATAGCGCTGCAGGAACGCGCAGCGGCGAAGCAGAAAGCGAAGGATTGAATCGATTCAGCTGTGACCCGGGGCGACATTGGAGCGGGCAAGAGTGAAATCTCTTTCAGAATTTGGCGCCAATACACGCGTGCCATCGCGATTTCGGGGGAGCTTCGTAAAAAATTGGGTAGCGGCGATGCAGCGACTATAACAAAGGTTGCAAATTCCGAGGACCGGAAGTAATATGGCCTTGGATGCGGAGTTTTGCATTCATCTTGTTTTAACAAAACCACAACTTCCAGGTAGAAACGCAGCCCTAAGCTCGTCACGAAAATCTAAAGGGGTGCTGTAAAGCCCCGGTGCAATTCGGAGAGAATGCATGTCGTGGTACGCGTACTGCCTTTCGGAACACCCGACGCTTGCGAACGGTGTCCGAGCCCGCCGCCCCTTTGTTCTAGAAGGAATTCAGGGAGTGAATGCCGCTCCCGTAATGAGTTATCCGAGTGGAGAGTTCGCAGTGATTGTGAGCGAATTCGATCGCGCGACCACGAAGCTGGACGAAAAATCAGTTCTTGAGCATGCCCGCGTGGTGAGTCAGAGCTTTCGCACGGCCACGGTTCTTCCCTTCCGCTTTGGAACAATTTTTGATACGGAAGATGCGATACGGCAGGCGGTGCGATCGAACCGGCGCACGTTCTGCGAGAGTGTGGCGCGGCTACGCGGCAAGTCGGAGATGCGGATCAAGCTGACGGTGCGGGATGGCTCGCTGCGGGGGAATATGGAAGAGATTGTGCTTCCGGATACGGTGGGCCGGGAGTATCTGCTGAAGCTGAAGGAGAAAGCTTCACGGGAGCGGGAACGGCAGACGAAAGCGCGGGCGCTGTCGGTCCAGGTGCATAAGCTGTTTAATCCTCTGGAAGAGGAAGTGAGCTGCAAGAAGGTGGACGCGGATGGGATGCTGCTGGACATCGCGCATTTGATCGATACGAAGTCGATCGAGAAGTATCAGAACCGGTACAGTACGGCCGCCAAACAATTGAAGAACTGCCAGATGGTGGTGACAGGGCCGTGGCCGCCGTATCATTTCCTGCCAGGTAAGGTAAGGACTGTGGCTGGTGACAGCTAGACAGCCGAAAATGATTTGAGAGAAGCCTCCTTTCGAGGGGGCTTTTCTTTTTTAGGGGAAGAGGTTGCAGAAAAGTCATAAGGGAACGGGGTTTGCGGCTCAGCGGCTAAAGCCGTCACTAAGAAAGAAGCTATCTATCGCAGCGGTGAACCGCTGCGCCACCCAAAGGCAAAAGCCAAAAGCCAAAACCACGCGGCGCTACTCACGAGTTGGGACAGTGAGGGCGGCGTCCATTCCGTGACGTGGAGGGTCATTGAGTTCGTTTTCTAGGTGGCGTTGCAGGAGTTCCCATTGGGATCGCAGGGTCATTTCTTTAATGACGAATTTGGATTCGTGACGGGCGTCATCGACGCGGACGGCTAGTTCTTTTTTCTGGAAACGAAAATCAATGACTTCGGCCAACGGCACTAACTGGTTCGAAGATTTTCCGACGATTACAAATACAACTTTGTCGGTAAGCAAGGTGTATTCCGGGCAACTCCCTTCGGGGGCCTGGGACTGGGGCGGACCGAAGGCGGTGATGAAGCCGCCGTGGGTGAGCATGCAATCGCCCATGCGCATACGGATGACGGTGCCATGTTGATAGATGCCGATGGGTGTAGCGGAGGCGATCGAAACGCTGGTTAAGACGGCGAGTGCAGCAATTGCGGATAGCAAGGGGGATCTCATAGGTCTCCAATCGTTTTGCTTTGAGCGATGGTCTGCGAACGAGCGTGGAACGTGTGATCTCGAGTTCGGTGCAGGATTATCTGAGGCTGAAGTCATAGAGGTAGCCAGTCCGGTGATGGAAGGTGAGGTTGAGGTTATGAGTGGGTAGGAGGCGGAGCGAGTGGAATCCCGGTCGATGGTTGGGCAAGTCGTAGGTGACGACGTAGGAGGCGTGTAGATCGTCGAGCACAGCGTTCAACACGGTATCGGTGCCGTTCGAATCAGAGACACGCGGGGAAAAATAAAGGCCACCGGTTTGTTCCGCGAGTTGCTGGAGGAAAGTGGAGCCGGAGGTTTCGAGGAGTGGATGGCCTGACGCTCGTTTCGACGGACCCCCGATATCGACGGAATAGATGAGAGCGCCGCAGTCGAGCGCGGATCGCAGGGCGTCGCGCGAAGAATGGAGGCTGATGGTGTCGTATCCGTCGGAAAACAGGATCAGGACGCTGCGGGCGGCGGCGCGGTGCTGATGGGAAAGGAAGTCGGAGCCGAAGATCAGGGCATCGTAGAGCGGAGTTGTGCCGCTGCTCGTCGCCGACTGGATTCTGCTGGCCGTGTCGGCGGCGCGGCAACCGCCTGAACAAAGGACGGCGGGGTGGAGGGTGGCGGAGGTTTCGCGAAGCGATGCATCGGAGGAGCCTCCAAAGGAAAGAATGGAGAGATTATCGTCAGGGATGGATTGGTCGTGGGCGAGGAGCTGAAGAACATAGTTAATTGTGGCGCGGAAGCGGGGCGCGATCGATGCACTCATGTCGACGAGCACGACCACGTCGAGCGAGGTTTCGTCGGAGCGTGTGAAACTGCGGAAGTTGCGGACGACGCGATCGCCGTCGACAATCGCGAAGTCGGTTGGGGAAAGAGTGGGGAGAGCATGGTGGTTCTCGTCGGTGGCGAAGAAGGTAACACGCACTTCGGAGACGGTACTGTGGAACGTAGGAACGGCAGGGGGTCTGATCGAGAAATCTTCAGACGGCTGGGCGGCCGAGGTTAGGGTCAGGGCAATCACGGCGAGCAGGGTCGATCGAACTGAGCGGCAAGGAAACATTGCGGTCTATTAGCTTTATCGGTAAACGATGGAACACTCCCCAATTACCGTGGTGACTTTTAGAGGTGACCAGAAGGGTGATGAAGGTGGTGGAGGGAAAGGGCGAGCAGAATCTGTTTCTGGGCGGGTTGGATTCGAGATTGGGTTTGCTGAGCGGAGGGGAGCCTCGAGTTTCCGCGGTTTTGAAAAGGGTTTCTCGGTGGGAGTCGGTGACTCGGTGGAAGGGGACTGGCAGCGGGAGGTGTAAATTCAGACTGCTTCGCTTGACACGATAGGGAAACGGGTGTGAAATTATTCGGACTCAGAAGGCCGGTGCCCGGCCCTTCCCCTATGGCACTCGGACCCGAAAGCTCTCGACGACGAAACCTTGACAGCGGGAGTGCGTCGTAACGAAATCGGTCTGATTACAGAATCCGCTAGCGGTTTAACCGGTAAAGAGCTTTACATCTCACAGGAGTAGTCTATGAATCCGAAGATTGCACGAAAGAATGTCCTGCCGAAATGGTCCGTATTGCTAATGCTTCTCGCGCTAGCGGCAACTTTGCCGGTGATCGCGAAGGCCGGAGGGCCTCCGAAATCAGCGCCCGCTTCCCATGCGCCGGCAGCGAGCCACGCTCCTGCGGCATCGCACGCACCGGCTGCACGTCCGAGTGGTGGTTCAGGGGCTAGCCGTCCTGGCGGTGCTGGCAACGGAGCCCAAAATCGGGGACCCGGCGGAGCGCAGGGGAACCGGGCGGGTAGCGGCTCGGCGAGCCGTGGGCCTGGTGGTGCCGGGCAATCGAATCGTCCCGGGCAGGGTGGAAGTATGTCGAATAGCCGCGGGCCTGGTGGTGCTGGGGCGAATAACCGCGGACAGGTGGGTAATGCTGCCAACCGCGGTGGCAGCAATAACAATGCGGGCAATCGAGGCGGATCCAACAACGGCACGAACCGCGGCGGGTCGAACAACAACGCCGGCAATCGGGGCGGAGCGAATGGCGGGAACAACCGCGGAGGGACTGCCAACGCGGGCAATCGAGGAGCGGGGGGTGCGGCGAATCACCATCAGCCCGCCGGAAGCAAGACGGTGTCGATGAAGAACGGTGGCAGCGCGACCTTCCGGAAAAATGGGCAAGTGCGATCGATTCAGACGCACGGGATGACGATTAATCACGGGATGCGTGGTGGCCGGGAAGTGAGGAGCGTGCACAACGGGCGCACGGTGGTGAGCTACGGACGGCATGGCGGATACAGCCAGCGGGCGTACTACAACCACGGCGGGCACTCGTATTACCAGCGAACGTACTACCGGGGCGGGCATTATTATGCCTACGGCTATCGCAACTATTACTACGGCGGGCGTCCTTATTATGGATACGCGCCGGCGTACTACTATGGGCCGGCTTATTACGGATGGGCGTACAATCCGTGGCCTGCGCCGGTTTATTACGGATGGGGCTGGGGCGGAGCACCGTGGTACGGATACTATGGCGCGTACTACGCACCTTATCCGGTATATCCAACGGCGGCATTCTGGCTGACCGATTATTTGCTGGCGGCGAGTTTGCAAGCGGCGTATGCGGCGCAGCAAGATAACGGGGATGGCGGCGATGGAAACGGACAGCTCGTGCCACCGGCAATCGAAAATGCTTCTGGTGACGAGATTGCGGCGTTGTGGTCAACGGATCCTCTGGTCGCGGCACAACTGCAGGCAACGTACGGTATCTACATGTTGGGTGGCGGGGGAGCGGCGCAGAGCACGCAACTGACTCCAGAGATTAAGAACGCGATTTCGGATGAAATGAAGAGTGAGATCGCGGCGGAGAAAGACGCGGCAGCGACGAAGGACTCGACGAGTGCTGGGGGAGATCAAGTACCGGCGGCGCTGAATCCGAAGGTTCGAATCTTTGTGGTGTCGAGCGAGGAAGATCTGACCACGTCGGACGGGACGGAATGTGCCCTAACGGCGGGGGACGTGATTTCGCGGACGACGGACAAGCCGGACGACGACAACATGGTGGACGCACTGGTGAAGAGCAGCAAGAAAGACGAGTGCGCCGTCGGAGCCACGGTTGGAGTCGCGGTTGATGATCTGCAGGAGATGCACAACGAACTGCGGATCCAGATGGATGCCGGTTTGAAGGAGTTGGCGGACAAGCAAGGAAAGAATGGGTTGCCGGCGGCTCCTGATACGAAGACGACGACTGGCGAGGTGCCAGCACCGACGCCGGATACGAGCGTGGCAGCCGATCTGCAACAACAACAAAAGGACGCGGACGCCGCGGAAGCGGAAGCGAAGCAGGCGAACAACTGACGCAAGCCGATTGACCAGGAATGCGGGAGCGCCGCAACAAGAATGTGCGACGCGGCGGCGCTCCCCGCTTTATGGCCGTCGTTTCTGTAGTGTAAGCAAATAGGAAAGTGTCAATATCCATGCGCCCGGCTGATGGCTGGGGAGCAGCGGCTTCACAGGAGGAAGTTGCGATGCGTCAGAGAATTGAGATGGGCTTAGTGGTGGTGGCGTTGATCGCGGTTGGAATGGGATCGCAACTTGCGGTCGCGCAGGTTTCGCTGGAAGATCAGCTCAAGGCGCAGTACACGCTGGTGAAGATGGGCGAGGATTCGAGCGGGGCCGCGGTAGTGGAGCAGGGGACGATTCTGGTGGTCAAGAAGGGTGGAATTCTTGGAGTTCCTTATTCTGACCAGAGTATTTTTGCGACCAAGTATGAGAACGGATCGGTGCATTCCCCGAATCCGATGGCGTCAAAGGCTCTGGGCTTTGGGTTGGGTAAATTAGGCCGATCGGCGCCGACGACGCAATTTTTCCAGAAGGATACGAAGGTGTATCCCTCGAAGATTTCTGTGAACTTGGCAAAAGATCAGGTGGTGATGGGGATTGTGGCTTGCGACTCGTGTAACAACACGGATCCGAAGACGTTCTACAAGGCGGATGTGGTTTTTCAGTTTGCCAAGGGGTCGCTCGCTAGTGCGAATCCATCGACAATTGAGGACGCGATTGCGGGATTACTGGCGCTTGATGATAGCGGCGGGGATCAGGGAAATAACGGCAATGGGAACGGAAATGGCAATGGGCAGGGCAACGGGAACGACCAGGGCGGCGGGAATAATCAAGGTGGTGGCGGCGGGCAGGCGCAGAATGCGCCTCCTCCGGAGCCGGCGCAGATTGAGAAGGGACAGACGCCGGATCAGGTGAAGGCGGCGATTGGAAATCCTGACAAAATTATTAATCTGGGAGCGAAACAGATTTTTGTTTACAAGGATATTAAGGTGACGTTTCTGAACGGGAAAGTTTCGGACGTACAGTAAAGAACGGATTTCCCTGAATGCTGCGTGAAATTGTCGTCAGCGATTCGTGCGGTAGTGGGAAGTTTGTCAGGCAGCGCGTAAGAACTATAAGGGGTCCTTCGACTCCGCCATAGCTTTCGCTTCGCGAATGCTATGGCTACGCTCAAGATGACACGTGTTATTGACGAGAGTGACTGAGGGCTCGCAGTCCCTATAGGATTTTTTTGCCGAAGGCGGAGAGTGCCAGCTCTACGGCTAGGTCGGCTGTTTGGTTGTGTTCGTCGATTACGGGATTCACTTCTACGATTTCCAGGCTCAACATGCGTCCGTGGTCGGAGATGATTTCCATGGCGAGGTGGGCTTCGCGGTAGGTTGCGCCACCCCAGACGGGAGTACCGACTCCGGGGGCGTCTTCGGGATCGATCCAATCCATATCGAGGGAGACGTGATAGCCGACGGTGCCGTGTCCGGCCATGCGGAGGGCTTCTTCCATGACGTTGCGCATGCCGCGCTCGTCGATGTCGCGCATGGTAAAGACTTCGACTCCGGCACGGCGGATGTTTTCTTTTTCGAAGTTGTCGACGTCGCGGATGCCGACGAGGACGCAGTTTTCCGGCTGCACTTTTGGTGAAAAGTCGTAGATGTTGCCGAGTTCGGCGGGGCCGAGTCCCATGAGCGCGGCCAGGGGCATGCCGTGGACGTTGCCGCTGGGGGAAGAATCGGGCGTGTTCATGTCGGTGTGGGCGTCGATCCAGATGAGACCAATTTTCTGATTCTTGCGGCGGTAGAATTCGGCGACGCCGGAGACGGTGCCGGCGGCCACGGAATGGTCTCCGCCGAGGATGAGCGGGACCTTGCCGGCCTCAAGCGTCTTCAGAACGAGCTCGGCACTCTTGGTGCAGGTCGCGGTAATTTCCTTGAGATATTTGGAGTTGGCCGCGCCCTCTTTTTTCTGTTCGGGGATGGCGACGGTGATGTTGCCGGCATCTTCGACGTTGTGTCCGATGGCTTCGAGGCGGGCTTCGAGTCCAGCGACACGAACGGCTGAGGGACCCATGTCAACGCCGCGGCGATTTTGTCCGAGGTCGAGGGGGACGCCGATCACGCGGATCTGGCGAGGAGTGATGCTGCTGAACGTCGTGGTTCGCAGGGGCATAGGGAGTTCTCAGTTCTCAGTTGTCAGTTCTCAGTTACCCCGGGGTTCTCATTTCACTGAGAACTGATAACTGAACACTGACAACCGGTATTACGGGTAGAGGCGATGGAGCATGCGCGGGAAAGGGATGGTTTCTCGCACATGCTCCAGGCCGCAGATCCAGGCTACGGCGCGTTCGATTCCCATGCCGAAGCCGGAATGGGGGACGCTGCCGTATTTGCGGAGATCGAGATACCACTTGAAGGCTTCTTCGGGCAGATTGTGGTCGTGAATGCGCTGCAAGAGCAGATCGTAGGAGGCCATGCGCTGCGAGCCTCCGATGATTTCGCCATAGCCTTCGGGGGCGAGGACGTCGACACAGAGAGCGAGGTCGGGGCGCTGAGGATCGGGCTCCATGTAGAAGGCTTTGACACTGGCAGGATAGCGATGGACCATGACGGGGCGATCGTATAGGGAGGAGAGATAAGTTTCGTCGGGAGAGCCGAGGTCTCCGCCCCATTCGAATTTGTTTTCGAGTTTGCCGGCGGCGTGGCCTTCCTGCAATTTTGTGACGGCCTCGTCGTAGGTGATGCGGGGGAATGGGGCGTCGATTTTTTCGAGCCGCGTGAGATCGCGGCCGATGATGGTGAGGTCGGGACGGCGTCGCTCGAGGCATCGCTTTACTAGGAACGTGAGCAAGCCTTCGGCTAACTGCATCAGGTCGTCTAGCGTGCCGTAGGCGATTTCGGGTTCGACCATCCAAAATTCGGTGAGATGACGGCGGGTCTTCGACTTTTCGGCGCGGAAAGTGGGTCCGAAGGAATAGACCTTGCCGAGCGCCATGGCTGTGGCTTCAATGTAGAGTTGGCCGGATTGGGTGAGGTAGGCCTGCTCCTCGAAGTAGTCGACGGGGAAAAGAGTTGAGGTACCTTCGCAGGCAGCTGGGGTGAGGATTGGAGGATCGGTGAGGGTGAATCCGTTGTTATCGAAGAAATCACGAGCGGCGCGGATAATTTCGGCGCGGACGCGAAGGATCGACGCCTGGCGCTGCGAGCGGAGCCAGAGATGGCGATGCTCCATTAAAAAATCGACGCCGTGTTCTTTGGGCGTGATGGGATAAGGAGTGGACTCGGGCACGCGCTGAATGACTTCGATGTTCGAGACGTCGAGTTCGTAGCCGCCGGGAGCGCGCTTATCGGCGCGGACTTTGCCTTCGACGATGACGCTTGATTCCTGTGTGAGGCCTTTGATGGCTTCGAAAACTTCGGGTGGGACGGCATTTTTGGGGACGACTCCCTGGATGACGCCGGAGCCGTCGCGGAATTGTGGGAAGAGGAGCTTGCCGCTTTCGCGGAGGTTATAGAGCCATCCGCGGATGAGGACGGACTGGCCTTCGTGCTTGCCGATTTCTGCGATGGTGCTGATGGGTGTGGACATAAGTTAAAACCTTTTCACCGCCGAGACGCCGAGGGCGCCGAGAGAAGCGAATTCTTATAGTTTATTCGGGAACTTGGATACAGTGGTGCTGATGGGTGTGGACATAAGTTAAAACCTTTTCACCGCCGAGACGCCGAGGGCGCCGAGAGAAGCGAATTCTTATAGTTTATTTGGGAACTTTGGATACAGTCGTTGCTGATGGGTGTGGACATAAGTTCAAACCTTTTCACCGCCGAGACGCCGAGGGCGCCGAGAGAAGCGAATTCTTATAGTTTATTCGGGAACTTTGGATACAGTCCTTGCCAGGCGCGTATCTGGGAATTCGTTCACGATTCTTTTCAAGCCGTTCTTCAGAATCGGGACATGAAAGTTTATCAGGAGGCCGACTCGTTTATGGGCTATCCGCAAGTAGGAAAGCAGTTGTGCCTGGTGAACCGGCAACAGTGCTTCGGCGGCCTTAATTTCTACGATGATTTCGTCTTCGACGACTAGATCGAGACGATAGCCGCAATCGAGCCTCACTTCTTTGTAGGTCACTGGCAATGGTTTTTGCTCTTCGAAGCGGAGGCCTAGCTGCTTCAGTTCAAATGCCAAGCACGACTGATAAGCCGATTCGAGAAGCCCGGGGCCGAGATGCCGATGAACCGCGATGGCGGCGCCGATGATGCGGCGTGAGATTTGGTCCAGCCTGTCAATTTCCTGCATATTTTTTCACCGCCGAGACGCCGAGGACGCCGAGAAGAGCGAATTCCTGTTTGGGTCATGCGGACTCGACCGCGAGTTCGACTGCAGTGTTTTGATGCACCGTGAACAGCAGGTCCTTCGCTTCGCTCAGGATGACAAATCTTATGTTAGCTCGGTGATCTCGGCGTCTTGGCGGTGATTACTCGTCTTCCAGCTTTTGGAAGGTGGTGCTCACTTCTTCGCTGGGATTTTTCTTTTCTTCGCCGTCGATTTCCAGCAGCAGGGGAGGCTTCTGCGGAGCGATGCGCAGGAGTTCCATGGTTTCTTTCCAGTCGATCGATCCATTGCCGGGCCAGAGATGCGAGTCTTTGTCTTTATTGTTGTCGTGCACGTGAGTGGAGCAGATGTGATTTTTTAGGGTCGCAAAAGCGGAGGGGATGCCGCCCATCATATGGGCATGTCCGCAATCGAAGCAGACTCCGATGTCATCGAAGTGCATGGTCTTGATGAACTCAACGAGACGATCGGGAGTGGAGAGCTCGTTGGGAATATTTTCGACAAGTACTCGGACTCCGAGCGGCTTGGCGAAGGCGCGGAGATGTTCGACGGAGGTCATCGCGGCTTCGAATTTCTTTTCGTCGAAGGCGTCGTTCGGATTGCCGATGTGCTGAATAAGAAAGCGGAATGGAATATGCTCGGCGATTTCGAGCGCGCGCTTGATCTCGTCCATGGCATCGACACGACCGGCGCGGTCGGTGGAGGCGATATTGACGGGCGGGCCGCCGGTGCGTCCCCATTCGTAGTCGGAATATAAAGGTGCGTGGACGGAATTGAGAGGGATGCCGGTGGATTTGAACCATTCAGCAATTTCGCGGACGTGTTGCTTGCGGTTGGCGTAGTCGAAGTGCTGACGCGCGGCGAAGATTTCGATCGACTGGGCTCCCGCTTTGACGAGCTCATCAAGCAGGCCCGGATGCAGCCGTTCTTTTACATAAACGTATGTCGATACCGCCCTCTGCATCAGTAGCCTACCGCCTTCCCATTATTGCGCCCATCGGCTCCGGCTAAACGCTCACCGGTTTTGGGGTCAACCATGATGCACTCGGCATCGCCCCAAAAGTGCCTGATAGTTAGTTTGTGTCCCTTGGAACGCAGAACATTCATTGTATCGGGAGAGAGGCGATCTTCGACGAGAATTACGTCGGGGAGCCACTGGTTGTGAAACCTTGGGGCGTTGACGGATTCCTGGATGTCGAGGCCAAAATCGACGACGCCGATGAGGACGTTGGCCACGGTGGTGATGATGGTGGGGCCGCCGGGCGAGCCGAGAACTAAGAAGAGTTTGCCGTCTTTCAGGACGATGGTGGGCGTCATGGCCGAGAGCGGGCGCTTGCCGGGGCCGACGGCGTTGGCTGGGCCCTGGATGAGTCCGTAAGCGTTGGGAACGCCTTGCTTGGCGGCGAAATCGTCCATTTCGTCGTTGAGGAGGAAGCCAAGGCCGGTGGCGGTCACGCGGGATCCGAAGGAGTCGTTGAGCGTTGTCGTGACGGCGACGGCGTTGCCTTCCGCATCGACGACGGAATAGTGCGTGGTGTTTTCGGGCTCGTGAATGGTGGTGGTTTGGGAATGCGCGACGCGCTCGAGCTCGCTGAAGGAAGGGCGTTTTAAGTCTTTACTGAGGCTGGCATGCTTCGGGTCAATGGAGTCGCGCCAAGCTTCGGCGTATTTCTTGTCGATGAGCTGGGCGACGGGGACTTTGGCGAAGTCGGGGTCTCCCATGAAATCGGCGCGATCATAGAAGGCGCGGCGAAAGGCTTCGACTTCAAGATGGATATCGTCGGCGGAGCGGTTGCCGAGTTTGGCGAGATCGAAGCCTTCGAGGATGTTGAGAATTTCGACGAGCGCGACGCCTCCGGAAGATGGGGGCGGGGCGCTGATGATGTCGTATCCGCGATAGGTGCCGCGAATGGGCTGTCGCTCTTTGACTTCGTAGGCGGCAAGATCGGCGGCGGTAACGAGGCCTCCGCCTTTTTGGATGGCGGTGGCGAGTTCGCGGGCCATGGCTCCGTGATAGAACTCGTCGGGGTCCTTGGCGAGGCGTTCGAGGGTGCGGGCTAACTCGGGCTGTTTGAAGGCGTCGCCGGGTTGGTAGTAGTTCCCGTTGCGTTGGAAGATACGTTTTGATTCGGGGAATTCGGCGAGATGGTCGTCGTCTTTTAGGTCTTGCGCGTCTTCGTAGGCGAGGGGAAATCCGTCGCGTGCGAGTTTGATGGCGGGGGCGATGACTTTGTCGAGGGAGAGCTTGCCGTATTGTTTTTCGGCATAGACGAGGCCGGCAACGGAGCCGGGGACGCCGACGGCGCGGTATCCGACAACGCTAGAATTTTTGTCGGAGTCGGGGAGAACGTTGCCCTGGGCGTCGAGATACATATTTTCGGTGGCAGCGGCGGGAGCCTTTTCGCGAAAGTCGATGAAGTGAGTTTTGCCGTCGGCGAGGCGGAAGAGCATGAAGCCGCCGCCGCCGAGATTTCCGGCTTGGGGATGAACGACGGCGAGGGCGAAACCGGTGGCCACGGCGGCGTCAATGGCGTTGCCGCCGGAGTGGAGCATCTCGACTCCGGCACGCGAGGCAAGTTCGTGGACGCTGGTGACGAGCGCGTGCGAAGCGTGAGTGGGGCGCAGGGGAGCCGCGGGCGCTGCGACGGCCAGCAGAATAATAGGAATAAAAACTGTGAGAACACTACGTTGGATGCGCATGAATTGGGCGAAATATGAGGCTAGTCTAGGGGGTTGGGGAGAGTCAAACGTTGTTCACCGCCGAGACGCCGAGGACACGGAGAAAAGCAAAGGCTTAACCACGGGGTTCATAGGGTTGTGCACGGGTACGTGGCTTTTATCACTTTTCGGAAAGCTTCTTGGATTTCTTTTTGCGAGTCGCTCCTTTCTTGGACGTTTTCAATTTTGGCGCTTTGGCCTCGACGAGTTCGTATGATTGGCGGATTAGGGATTCGAGTTCATTGGCGGGGAGGACGTTGGAGTTGGCTAGGGCGATCCAGTTATAGCGTCCGACGTAGGGGGCGATAGAGATGCCTTCGATTTCCAGGAGGTCGTGGAAGGCTTCTGCTGTGACTTTGAGGGTTAGGCGCGGGAAACGACCGTCGGAGAGGACGACGCCGGTGAAGATTTTTCCGCGAACCTTGAAGCAGAGGTTGTCGTCCCACGGCATGTCTTCGGCGGTGTCGGGGAGGGAGAGGCAGAGGGCGCGGATGAATTCGAGGTCGGGCATGGGGGAGATGATAGCGCGAGAGCGTCGGAGTGAATCGTTCTTGCTTCGCAGAGTTTGAATGATTGTGAACTAAACTACCTGCGATGCGCCTTTTGATCGCGGTTTTTCTATTATCGATTGTCCTTCCTGTAGCCTTTGCCGAAAAAGGCAATGGCGATGTGGATCGGTTGATTGTTTACAAGAGCGAGCGGAAGCTTGTGCTTTTGTCGCACGGGAAAGAGTTGCGTTCTTACAAGGTCGCGCTGGGGAGTGAACCCGTGGGAGCGAAGAGTCGCCAGGGAGATCATCGCACGCCCGAGGGACTGTATGTACTCGATGGGCGAAATCCGAACAGTCACTATTACAAAGCGTTTCATATCTCGTATCCGAACGCGCGAGACGTAGCGAATGCGAAAAAGTTGGGCGTGAGTCCTGGGGGCGACATTATGTTGCATGGGCTTCCGAAGGAATATGCGTGGGTCGGGAAGTCGCACGTCCTGCATGATTGGACGGACGGGTGCGTTGCGGTGTCGGATGAAGAGATGGATGAAATTTGGAAGATGGTGCGGGTGGGGACGACGATTGAGATTAGGCCGTGAAGTTTAGGGAATAAGATCGCCGCGCTTTGAAGGCCGGGCGAGGACGCCTGGCGCTCCAGCACCTATGAGCCTATAGATCGACCGCCCAGTTTACGGGAGGGCGCAGGTCTTCGATTTGAGCAAATGCCTTATCTGCAGTGACCAGAGTCGCGTTGGTACTGATGGCGTGGGCGGCGATTAGCATATCGAGAGCGTTCAAGGTCTTGCCCGCACGTTCCAGCTTGAATCGAACGGTTCCATAAGCATGAGCTTCGTCGCTGCCCCACGGAAGGATTTGTATTTTGTTCAGGAACTCGTCGAGTACCCTCCGCAAAACCAAACTCGGCGGTTTTTTCACCAAGCCGTAGCGAATCTCCGCCTCGGTGACGACCGAGATGCATCCGACTTCGTTGATTTTCAGACCGTCCAGACGGTCCCGAGCGGCGGGAGATTGCCCCCGGACGATGTAACTCACGGTATTCGTGTCGAGCATCCAATTCCGAATCAAAAGATGTCCCGCTTCTGCGGTGGCCGGGTGTCGCGATCAGCCAGGAAATCATCGGGAACTCCGGCCGCATCGAGCGCGGCGAATATCTCCTTCCAAGTCTTGGTGGGAGACTCGGAGAGAATCAGGGCTCCGCTTTGCGGGTCGCGGCGGATGTAGACTTCGTTGGTCTTGAAGCGAAACTCGGCTGGAATTCGGACGGCTTGACTGCGGCCGCTGTAGAAAACTTTTGCTTTGGAAGTGGGTGGCATTTTTTGGAGACTCCGTTGCTACATATCATGCTATGTAGCACGGGAGCATTGCAAGCGGATATTGGAAAGCAAAAATAAGGCACGCGGGCAAGAATGCCCGCGCCACACGTTCACAGCCACACGTTCACAGCCACACGTTCGCAGCCAAACGTTCACGACAAATACTTAGACCTGGTCTCGGGCTTCGCCCAGGACTACGTTGACTTCCAGCTGTTTCTTGCCGCGGAAGATAGTGACTTTTACGGTGTCTCCAGCGCGGTGTTTGTTCATGATCTGGGCGAGATTCTGCTGGCTTTCGAGGCGGTCTCCGTCGATGGCGACCATCAAATCTCCGCCGATCATGATGGGAGTGTTGCCGAGGTAGGCGCGTTCGGTGCCGCCACGCAGGCCGGCGCGGTCGGCGGAGCCACCGGGGACGGCTTGAACGATGAGGAGACCGTAGTCGGCTGCGAGGCCGAGTTCGTCGGCCAGTTCGGGATCGATGGGGATGGTGCGAACGCCGAGGGCGGGACGGCGCACGCGTCCCAGGGTGACGAGATCGTTGACGACGGCTTTAGCGGTATTGATGGGGATGGCGAATCCGATGCCGGCGCTTTGGCCGACGCTGGAGGCGATCATCGTATTAATGCCGATGACTTCGCCGTGGAAGTTGAGGAGCGGGCCTCCAGAATTACCGGGGTTGATGGCGGCGTCGGTTTGAATGGCGTCTTCGATGACCATGCCGTCGGGCTCTTGCACCTGGCGGATGGAACTGACGATGCCGCGGGTGAGGGTTCCGGCGAGCCCGAAGGGATTGCCGATGGCGTAGACCTTCTGGCCGACTTGCAGATTGGTGGAATCGCCGAGGGTCATGGGCTGCAAACTGGAGGCCTTGATCTGAAGGACAGCCAAGTCATGTGCCTTGTCGGTGCCGACGATGGAGGCTTTGTATTTCTTGCGGTCGTGAAGGGTGACCCAGACTTCACGCGCGTCGGCGATGACGTGGTAGTTGGTAAGGATGTGTCCTTCTTTGTCGATGACGAAACCGGAGCCCTGGCCTTCTTGAGAATAGAGGCCGTAAAAGAAATCGAAGGCCTGAACTTTAGAAGTGATATTGACGACGGCGGCGATGTTCTTGCGGTAGACGCCGATGTTGTTCTGCTCTTCGGTGTCGAAGGATTCGCCTCCGGCGGCTTCGGTGATCTCAACGTGCTGGGGGTGGCTGACCCAATTGGGCGGATGGAGGAGTCCGTGACGGTAGGTGGTGAAGTAGAAGAAAGCGGATGCCAGAACAATGCCGAAGAAAAAAGGGCGCGCGAATCTCATTGGTGAGTCTTCCTTGGTAATTAAAGCCGAAAAGCCTGCAAACTGAATTCTAGCGAAAAGCGGGACTTATCGCAGAGGACAGGTAGCCGACCGCAAAATCTCTAACCCCGGAGTACACAAAGGAACACGGAGGGAAGCCACTCGAGACAGTTTTTAGAGTGCTGCTGCCAAGAGTATTCTTGGGTGGAACTTCTCCGCTAGTTCGGTTCGGAAGTTGGTTTGCCCCATCCGCCGCCGCCGGGGGTTTCGATGCGAATTCGTTCTCCGGCGCGCAGGGCTAGGCTAGTCTTGCCCGGCAGTTCTTCGATTGAACCATCGCGGCGGATGACGGAGGTTCTTCCAGGGGTACCGTCGCGTCCCCCTGCTAAGCCGTAGGGGCCGCGGGTGCGGCGATCGGCGAGGAGTGTGACTTGGGCGTCGGTTAAGAGTTCAATTTCGCGGATGATGCCGTCACCACCGGTGTATTTTCCGGCGCCTCCGCTATCGGGGCGCAGCGAATATTGGCGCAGCCGGAACGGGTAGGCGTATTCCAGGGCCTCGGCGGGAGTGTTGAGAGAGTTGGTCATGTGGGTGTGGACGCCGGAGACGCCGTCTTTGTTGGGGCGTGCGCCCATACCTCCGGCGATGGTTTCGTAATAGGCGAAAGGCTCGCCGGCGCGAGGATCGAGGCCACCGATGGTCAGGTTGTTCATCGTGCCGGACGCGGCGGCGGGGATGCGGTCCGGGACGGCGTGGGCTAGAGCTTTGAGGAGCACATCGACGATGCGTTGCGAGGTTTCGACATTGCCTCCAGCGACGGCGGCGGGAGGTTTGGCGTTTACCACGGTTCCCGAGGGAGCGATGACGCGCAGCGGACGCATGAGGCCGGAGGTAGGGGGAACGTCTTCCTGGAGCAGGCAGCGAAATACGTAGAAGCAGGCCGAGTAGGTGATGGCTTCGACGGCATTGATGGCGCCCTGGACTTGGGCACCGCTCCCGGTGAAGTCGATCGTGACTAAGGCTGTTCGTCCGTCGCGATTCGCCGTTCGCTTTCGAGCCTTGGCGGTGTCAGCGGAAATCTCAATGCTTACTGCGATCCGCACATCCTTGTCGCTTACGCCGTCGTCATCGAGGAAATCTTCGGCCTGATACCGGCCGGGGGGAATTGTCGCGAGGAAAGCTCGCATCATTTTTTCGGAATAAATGAGCAAGTCGGCGGCGGCTTGATGGGCGCGGGCGAGTCCGTAGCGGGCGCAGATTTCCTGGAGACGACGAGCTCCGGTTTGGCAGGCGGCGATTTGGGCTCCGAGGTCGCCTTCGCGTTCTTCGGGGGTGCGGACGTTGTTGAGGAGGAGGGCAAGAACATCTGGGACAATTTTCCCTTCTTTCATGATTTTGACGGGAGGGATGCGGAGGCCTTCCTGATAGATTTCGCGGCAGGGGCCCATGGAGCCGGGGTACATGCCTCCGACGTCGGCGTGATGGGCGCGAGAGGCGACGTAGAAGTCGGGAGTGGGGCGGGATCGTTCGTCGGCAAGGCTCAAGTCAGTCTTCGCGAGGGCTAGAAGGGCGCGTCCCCGCTGCGCGGGCGTGCCTGAGATGTAGACAGGCATGACGAGGGTGATGTCGGGGAGGTGAGTGCCTCCGCGAAAGGGGTCGTTGAGCATGATCATGTCGCCGGGAGCGAGTTCGGCGGATTCAGTAGCGGCTGCGATGGACATGGGCATGGAGCCGAGGTGGACGGGCATGTGATCGCCCATGGCGATGACTTCGCCCGCGGAATCGAAGAGGGCGCAGGAATAGTCGCGGCGTTCCTTGATATTAGGAGAGAAGGCGGTGCGGCGGAGAGTGGCTCCCATCTCTTCGGCGATGGAATGGTAGAGGTTCTTGAAGACTTCGAGTTCGACGGGGTCGGGCATGGGGCGGATTTTGTAATTTTGTAAATTGGTAATTTGAAAGCTAGAGATTAAATAGTGCCAGAGTACAGATTACACAATTAGCAAATCGTTCCGGTGCTACACTTTTGTGATTATGGCTGAAGGACGTTCGCGAGTTTGGATTTGGGTTTTGGTGGGCGGCGGGATTTTCACGCTGTTCGTAGTGGCGGTGATTACGCTGGTGTATTTGAGTTTTGGCGGGAGCGAGGAAGAATCGTTTTCGGGATTTGGATCGAAGATCGGGGTGGTCGAACTCGACGGCGTAATTTTCTCTCCTAAGCAGATCGTCCCTCAACTGAAGAAGTTTGCCGACGATGATTCGGTTAAGGCCATCATCATTCATGTGAATTCTCCTGGAGGCGGGGTGGCCGCGTCGGAGGAGATTTATCGCGAAGTGAAGCGGATCCGCGACGAGAAGAAGAAACGGATTGTTGCTTCGATCGAAACGGTTGGAGCGAGCGGCGCGTATTACGTTTCTTCGGCGACGAACAAGATTTATGCCGATAAGGGCAGCATCGTGGGATCGATCGGTGTGATTGCCGAGTGGGTAAATTATGGCGATCTGATGCGCTGGGCGAAGCTTGATCCAATTACGATGAAGGCGGGAGAATTTAAGGATACGGGGAGTCCGACTCGGGAGATGACTCCAGCGGAACGCGAGTACATGCAGGGGTTGATTGACAACATGCACACGCAGTTCATACAGGCGGTGGCGGATGGACGGCACGTAAAAGAGGCGGATATCCGCTCGATTGCGAATGGAAAAGTGTGGACGGGTGAGCAGGCGCTGGATTTGAAACTGGTGGATCAAGTTACAGATTTTGAAGGCGCGGTGAAGGATACAGCGCAGGCGGTGAATATTTCCGGAGAGCCGACGCTAGTGTATCCGCCGAAAGACCGGCGGTCGGGGCTGGATTTGCTGTTTGGAGATGTTTCGGACTACTTGCCTTCGCGGGCGAAGCTGCTGGAACAGCAGGTTGGGTTCTATTATTTGTGGAAGTAGCTTAGTTCCCGATTTTAGTTAACAAAAAGAGCAGCCCTCCCCAGTTACAAATTGGGGAACCGGAAACTGTACTTGCATAGAACCCCTTAAATTTGAGAAGGTTATAGGCAGGCGACGAGCGGGGCAGCGAGGCCTCGGCTACGGGTACCCTATTGAGGGATCGTGCGCAAAGGGAGCGGAGAGGATTATGACAAAGGCGGATCTGATCGAAGAGGTATCCCGGTTGGCGGAACTGACCCGCAAAGACAGTGAAGTGATTGTGGACACGATCTTTGACAGTGTGGTGCGCTCGTTGCGCGTGGGCGACAAGATCGAGATACGAGGCTTTGGCAGCTTCCGCACGCGCCAGCGAAAACCGCGGGTGGGAAGGAACCCGAAAACGGGCGACCGGGTGGAAGTGCCGGCGAAGAAGATTCCGTTTTTCAAGCCGAGTAAGGAATTGAAGGATTTGGTGAATAACAGTCCGACGCCGGAAGTTGCGACTGCAACGCCTCCGGTACCGCCAGCGCCGCCTGTTGCGCATTGATTTCGAAGGCAAGGTGGAGCTGTGAGACCAAGCGCGGCTCCGCTTGTGCTGATCTTACGCGGGTGAGACTTTTTTCCTGGGACAGCGAATTTGAAATGTGAGGGAGCGAGCGAGCCCGCCTCGGTCGAACTGTTGCGAATCAGTGCCAATGATGAAATGTGTAAGATATGGGTGCGTGGGCCCATAGCTCAACGGTTAGAGCAGCAGACTCATAATCTGTTGGTTCTAGGTTCAAATCCTAGTGGGCCCACCAGGATCAATTCTTGAGTTCGAGCGCTTCGGCAAGGATCGGGTCGAGATTGCGGCTGATCTCGGAAGCTTCGCGACCGAGTTGGTGTTCCAGGTCTTTGCGGATCTGAGCTGTTGCGGCGCTCCCGTCTTGGTTGGAATCAGATTGAGAAGCGGAAGATAACAGCGACTGCGATTTGAGCAGGCTCGCGTAAGCGAAGCGCGGCGGGAATCCTGCGTTGCGCAAGAACATGGCGTATAGATACCAGTCGACAGCTTGGTTATGTTGGTCACCGATCCCTTCGTCGAGTTGCAGCGCCATCTGGTAGAGCGGCAAGGCGGCAGCATTTTCGCCACGCTTTGCGCGCAGCGAAGCCTCGGCCACGTCGGCAAAACTCTCTAAATTTTTTTCTCCCGTTTGAGCGGCCAGCGTGCGGGCCATTTTGTAATAGCGCACGGCCATGTCGGGACGGTCGATGCGGGCGTTGCAGTCCGCGAGTTTGAGGGCGACTCCGATCAAGTTGGCAGGCGGTGGAAACGCGGAGGCAGGGCGGTGAGACATCTGCGCCAGGTAAGTTTCGTAGTGGGCAATAGCGTCCGGGAGTTTGCCCTGCTTGTCGAGGGAGAGGGCTAAGTAAAGGTCGGCATCGGCCTGGGAGGGGTCGAGTTTGAGAGCATTCTGAAAGTTGGTTTCGGCTTCGCTGGCGTGTCCGAATTGCTGAGCGAGAATACCGTGGTTGACGAGGAGAGCCGCATCTTTGGGCGCGAGTTTGAGCCAGCTGCTGGTGAGCTGGTAGGCCTCATCGAGGTGTTTTTCCTGAGTCAGATATTTCAGCCACTCGTCTCTAGGGGATGGGTCGGCGGCATTGGCCTGGATGGCATATTGCCATGCGGCGACGGATTGTTCTGGGCTGCCTTGTTGGAGTGCCTGACGGGCGAGGCGAGTTTCGAGGGGCGTGTCATAGGGAGCAAGAGCGGCTGCGCGGCGCAAGTCGGTGAGGCTGGTGCTGTGCAGGGAGTAGTAATAATGGGTTTGGTCGATGATGCCCCAGATCAGAAGAGCGCAGGCGGCACCGATGCGCAGTGCACGGGCCGAAGGAGTTGGGCCAGCCAGCCAGCGCAGCGCGTCCATGGTGCGGCTTCGCGCCTTGATTGTGCCTTCTGCGAGTTGCGTACGAGAATTTAGCAGCAAAGAAGCGATGCGACCGTCGCGGAGTTTCCAGATCGCGCTGTCGAGAATGAAGTGATGGATATTGACCAGGGCGGTGAAGAGCAGGAAACTGCGAGTGAAATCGAAATGGAATACAAGAGTCGTGAGCCAAGGGCCGGGAATGAACAGGGCGATGCCGCCAACGATGAGAATCGTGAAATAGGCGTAAGGACGCCACGGATGGGCCGGTGTGGCGGAAGCTTCTCGCTTGGCGTAGTAGCTGGTGATCCAGAGGTATTGTGTGGAGTGCATGATGGCGAGAACACCGGTGCTATAGCGGGTCTGTGGAACCTGGAATCGTCCGAGTAGAGAGAAGACTGTTGGCAGAACGAACCATACGCACTGAGTTGAGAAAAGAGTAAAAGATGGAAGCAGGCGACGGAAGCCAGCCTGCGCGGTGATGCGGGAGAGTCCGTAGGCGCAACAGGCCAGGAACGCGGTTCCGAGCGCGATCTGGGCGCGAATATTGATCGCAGTGGGGATGTTCAGTGAACGGAAGAGTGAATCGCCTGAAGGTCCGGTGTGGAAGTTCAAGACCAAACTTACATAGGAGATCACGAAGATGGCGTAGAGAGCGCGCCTTTCGCGAGATGTGGGTTGGGCGCCGGCACGCCGGGCAAACATCATGAAGAGACCATAGTTCTGTCCGCTGTAGTGCCATGGACTCGCGGTGAGATAGAGAGTGAAGATCCACGGCAGAGCGGCGAGCCAGATGTGGGACAAAACGACGGTGACGGCTACGAGCAGAGTGATGTGGACGGTAAAGATCCGATATTTATTGAAGTCTTCTTGCGTGTGATAGGCGCGGTAGATCGTTGCCATGTAGTGGGGATAATTGAAGAACAATGCCAAGGCGTAAAAGCTTACGGACCATGTGAGGGTGCTGGCAGCAGATGAGAAGTAGGCGAGCAGGAGTAATGGGACCGACCACGCGCTGCAGCCAACAATAAGATCGAGGGAAGGATTGTAAATCCAGAGAGCTTGAGCGCCGGTCGATTTTTGTTGGGATGGCATCGTCAGTCAAGGGTGCGAAATGGTGCGGGAGAGTTCGTTTTGTGCGGCCGGAAATCTGGAGGCGGACTCGATGCTTCCCACAAAGCAAAGATTGTCGCCGACTTACCTACAATAGTGTGGGGGAGGGTTGTACGGTTGAACAACTTACGAACGTAATTGAAGGGGAGCGGGATCGGGGCACAATTTGTGTAGGCGTCCTTGTGGGTAGGGGGCCTTCGACTCCGCATGAGGATTCGCATCGCAAATCCTCATGCTCCGCTCAGGATGCCACGACCCGTCAACCCAGGGGCAGAGTGAAGTAAAAAACGGAGCCGTGTCCTAGTTGGCTGGTGACGCCGAGATGGCCGCCGTGGGCTTCGACGATGGCTTTGCAGATTGCGAGTCCCATGCCGGTGCCGTGGACTTGGACGCGCTGGTTGCGGCCGCGATAAAACTTTTCAAAGACGAGAGACTGCTCGAAGTCGTCGATGCCGGGACCTCGGTCGGCGATGCTGATGGTGAGAGTCGCGTCCGCTTCGCGAGCTTCGGCCGTGATACGGATGGGAGCGGCGGAGGGGGAATATTTGGCGGCATTCTCGATGAGATGAACCATGACTTCCTTGATGTGAGCCGGGTCCATGCGCGCATTCGGCAGATCGGGGGGAATTCGGAGATCGACGGGGTGCTGGACGAGGAGTTGCTTGAGTTCGGAGAGTGCCTCTTCAACTGCAGGCGTAATGGGCGCGGAGGTGAAGCGGAACTCAACTTTGTTAGCGTCCAACTGCGCCATCTCGGCGGCTTCGCCGATCAGACGATTCAGGCGATCACTTTCTTCGTTAATGATGGTCAGGAGTTCCTGCCGCTCTTCGGGCGAGTGAGATTCGGATTGACCTGGGGTGCCGAGCAACGAAGTGACAGACGCTTTGATCGCGGTGAGGGGACTGCGGAACTCATGGGTGACGGAATCGAGGAGAACAGAGCGTAGCTGCTCGCTTTCGCGAGAAGCCTCGGCGCGGCTGAGTTTTTCGACAGCTCCGGCGCGCTCGATGGAAATCGCTACCAGACTGCCGATCGCTTCAAGCGTCTGCCTGGAGAGAAACGAACCAGAAACACCGAGGCAGCCGACGACTCGCATGCCCATGCGGAGAGGCATGAAACCAATTCCATTCGGAATGTCGAAGCGAGGCTCCCCGCGCACGCAGACCATTTGCAGGTCGCGGGATTCCAACCCGTCGATGGAAGGGCCGGAACGATAGATGTCGGTGCGACTAGAGAGTGAGATGGCAGCGGATCGAATGTTGAAGGATTCGACGATGTGGCGGGGGATGAGGTTGAGCAGTTCCGCAGGATTGTCGCTGGAGAGCAGCAGCTGGCTGAAGGCGTAGAGGCGTTCGAGTTCCTGGCGCCGTTCGATTGCGGCACGAGCGCCTCGGCGAGCGCGTTCGGCGAGTTCGCTGGCGGTGACGGCGGTGATGAGGAAGGCGAAGAGTGCGATCCAGTTTTGGGGGTCGGCAATGGTAAAAGTGCCGATGGGAGGCAGAAAGAAGTAATTGAAAGCCAGGGTCGCGATTACCGACATGAAGACGGACTGCGGCAGTCCCCAGGATGCTGAGATGGCAAGAACGCCAAGCAAGTAGACAAGCGCGGCCGTGGTGGGATTGAGATGGAGCCAGGGATATCCCACTAAGGTGATCGCCGCGACACCGAGAGATGCAATCAGATATCCGTAAGCGGGCCTGGCGGCAGCGGTCACGAGGCGATTGTAACCGACATCCTTCGGGCGCATCGAACGTATGGATATCGAACGGTATGTCGAACCCACATCGACAAAGTCTGAGCTCTCAACGACAATAAAGCGCGATGCCGAAAACTCCCGATCAGTGGTTGGATGAATGTACGCCGAAGGAGAAGGGCGGCAGGTTCAAACTCTTTCTCGGATACGCTCCGGGTGTCGGGAAAACGCACACCATGTTAACGGAGGCGATACGGCGACACTCGCGCGGCGAAGATATCGTGATCGGCGTGGTGGAAACCCACGGCCGAAAGGCCGTGGGAGAGTTGGTCAAAAGTCTTGAAGTTGTGCGGCGAAAAGAGATTGATTATAAGGGCGCCGTCTTCGAGGAGATGGATGTAGACGCGATTCTTGCCCGCAAGCCTTGTGTCGCGCTGATTGACGAACTGGCGCACACGAACATCGAGGGGAGCAAACATCGTAAACGGTACGAGGATGTGCTTGACCTGCTGGACACCGGAATCGATGTGTTGTCGACGATGAACATCCAGCATCTGGAGAGCGTGACGCCGACGGTGCAGGGCGTGACGGGAATTCAGGTGCGGGAGACGGTTCCGGACTGGGTGCTGCAACGGGTCAACGAAGTGGTGATGATCGATTTGACTCCGGAAGCGCTGCAGGCGCGGATGCGGCGCGGCGACGTGTATCCGCAGGAACGGGTGGGGCGGGCGCTGGAGAATTTCTTTCGCGAGACGAATTTAATTGCCTTGCGAGAATTGGCGTTGCGCCAGGTTGCGCAACAGGTTGACCTGAGCTTGGAGCAGCATCGCGGTGAACAGTCGCCGGATCGGGCGCCGGTTGCGATCCGCGAAAGAATTGCGGTGTGTATCAGTTCGAATCCGGCAGCGCAGTATCTGGTGGCGCGGGGCGCGCGTATGGCGCAGGCGATGAATGCCGAGCTTTATGTGGTGTACACCGATCTGGGGCAGGATTCGAGTGAGACGAATCAAAGAACTTTGGCGGGCAACGTGCGGTTTGCGGAAAATGTGGGGGCGACGATCGTCCGGCTAAAGGGAAAGACGGTTGCGCACGCGGTCGCAGAATTCGTGAATGAAAAACACATTACGCAGGTGATTTTTGGCCGCTCAGCGACGCGAGGCTGGAAGCGGTATTTTTACCTGTCAGCGATTCATCAGTTTTTGCGGGATGCTCCGGCGGTGGATGTGCATATCGTGACGCAGGAGCCGGGCTGAGAATGGGAAGCGATTCGCGGATACTAACTCGCGTTTTTCTGGCGGACTATTGAGTGAAGATGCCAGACCATAAACACATTCTCGTCGTGGACGATGAGTCGCAGATTACGCGCGTTTTGCGGACTTCGTTGTCGAGCCATGGATACGACATTCGCGTGGCGAATGATGGAGAGACAGCGCTGGAGATCATGAAAGATTGGACTCCTGATCTCGTGATCACTGATCTGGCCATGCCCAACATGGACGGGTTGGAATTATGTCGGCGGTTGCGGGCGAAGACGCAAGTTCCGATCATCATACTTTCGGTGCGTGGCGAAGAGCGAACCAAGGTGCAGGCGCTGGATGCCGGGGCGGACGACTATGTGACCAAACCATTTGGGATGGAAGAACTGCTGGCGCGGGTTCGCGCGACGTTTCGCCGAACGCGGGAGGAGGAATCGGATCTGGGGCCGATCAAAGTCGGCGATTTCGAAATTGATCGGGGAGCCCGTAGTGTTGCGGTGAAAGGCCGCGTGGTCCATCTCACTCCCAAGGAATTTGATTTGCTGGTGTACTTTGCGAGCCACCTGGGCAAGGTGGTCACGCATCGTGCGTTGCTGGCGGCGGTTTGGGGCGGCGAAAGTACGGAGCAGGTCGAATATCTGCGGGTCTTCGTCGCGCAACTACGCAAGAAAATTGAGCCTTCACCAAACTCTCCGCGCTATATCGTGACCGATCCCTGGGTGGGCTATCGTTTCGAACCGGGCGATTAATCGGCGTCGCAAGAAGGATAGTTCTTCCCTTCCCGCTGAGGGCGTTCTTCCTCGGATCTTTATGATTTTTATATTTTCAATTTACGCGGATTTTACGACCTTTCGGATCCAATGAACTGGATGCGGTGAGATAGCCGCAGGGAAGGAAAAAATCTTATGTCGATTGAAGAAGTATCTCCAGAACGCTTTGCGCAACTTTTCCACCATTATCATCAGGCACTGGCGAGCGAGCCGGAGCATCCGTGCCACCTGCGCACGAAGGATGAGTGGGAGCGGGTGCCGGCCTTGGAAAAGAACCGTTTAATCGCGGCGACGCGCCTTGCGTTGCTCGAAGTGGAAGTGGTTCCCGGCGGACCCCCACCTCGCCGCTACTTCGCGAAGCCCGGCGAAGCGGAATGGGGTTGTTAAAACGGCCGGCGTGGACTGTTTTCTTTATGACTTCCTTACGAAACATTTATCCCGCCCTTATGCTGTTTCCAATTTAATCAGTATGGCGCGGCAGCCGTTTCTGACGGGGCTGTGATGGTTGGCGTGTTCTACGTGCCACTCGCGTTGGCCGAGGCTTTTTTGGTATCGGTCTTAGTCGCACTCGCGCGGGAAAGTAGGAATGCCGCTCGTACCGCCGAGAAGGCTACCGACATGCGGCTCGCTAGTAGCGGGCTCAAGAAATGAAGTCTAAGGATCGTGAAATGGCTCGAGACCAACGCAATACAGTGAGAGCATTCTTGAACAAGATGATGCCGATGGTGATCGGAACAATGCTATTGGTGCTTCCGTTGCATGGGCAAGCAGCGTTGTCTGACGCCGATGGAGGCAGGGCTAGATCGAATTCGAATTCGGCTACCTCATCTGCGGCTAGTCAGTCGATTTCGCCAGATGTCATGCTGGAACTTGAGGCGATGAAGCATCGGATCGAGCAGCTTGAAGCCGAGCTGAAGGCTCGTCCGGCTGCCGAAGCGTCTCTCACTTCCGGAACGCCAGCGGGTGTGGCGAACGCGATGCCGGCTGCGGCGTCCGTTGCGACAGTGCCGCCGCAAAGCTTGAGCACCTCTGCCGCGAGTGCGCCCACTCAACCAGAAAAGATCGCACCTTTTTCTGATTGGGACTGGACTTGGCTAAATGGCAATCCGCGGAACAAAGACACGGCGTTCGATTCGAAGTTTTTCACGCCCGAGATTCGAGCGGATGTTACTTATAACTACGATTTTAATAAGCCGATCGATAATTCTGAAGGCGGGTCGAGCGAACTGTTTCGGGCGAACGAAATCCAGTTGGAGCAACTGGGGATCGGCGGAGATTTTCATCTGGATAATGTGCGCGCCCGGTTTATGACGCAGTTCGGCATGTATTCCACCGCAACCGTGCGCAATGACCCGAGCTATTCGAAGGGGCAATGGAATATTGCCGACGCGGACCGCTATGTTTCAGAGGCATACGGCGGGTATCACATCAACGCGCTGGACGGGATCAACATCGATGCAGGAATCTTTATGTCTTACATCGGATTATTCAGTTACTACAACTTCGATAATTGGGCTTATCAGCCTTCCTATGTGTCGTCGAACACGCCGTGGTTTTTTCAGGGTTTGCGGGTGCAGATTTTCCCAACACCACATTTAAAAATCGAACCCTGGCTGATTAACGGCTGGCAATCTTATGGCTCGTCTAACTCCCGGAAGGGACTGGGTGGTCAGATCAAGTGGACGCCGAGGCCGTGGGTAAATATTATTTCGAATAACTACGGCTTGGGCCACGACGATCTTTATATTCCGAAACGCGGGCGCATCCATACGGACAATAGTGTCGAGATCAAGTACTTCGACAAGCCGGGGCAGACCCTCGACAAGATGGCGTTCTCTTTCACGGGAGATCTCGGTTGCGAGTTTGGTGGCGGTGTGAGCTGTTACGGCAACCGGTCGGGCGGTCCGAAGCAGAGTTTCGTCGGCTTTATGCTCTACGACCGGACGTGGTTCAAGAAAGACACGCACGGGCTCACCATCGGTGGCGGCAAAATCAATAATCCTGGGCGCTATCTCGTGCTCTTGCCGCCAATCAACGGAGAGACGGCGTCTTCGGCGGCGATTAATGCGCCGTACTTTACGGGAAACCCTGGAGATCCGTTTAAGGCATGGGATATGTCTGTCACCTACGATTACATGCCGAAGCAGTGGATCACATTCCGTTGGGAATACGACTACCGGCATGCCAGTGTGCCTTACTGGTCGGGTCGTGGTGGAGTTACGCCTCCGGGATCTGGCGGCGTGCCTTACACCAACAACGGGTACCCGCAGTTTTTCGCTTGCAACGATGGAAACACATCTGGAGCGTTGACGCTGAGCGCGGCGCAGACAGCTTGCGGATCGCAGGGCAGCACCGTTTGGTTTCCGGATCTGCGCCGGGACGAGTCTTTGATCGATCTCGACATCATGGTGAAATTCTGAGCTCGATGCTTAGTTAGACGGTTGGTGGAGGTGGTTCTTTGCAAGACCTGATTTTTGTCGCGGTATCGATCGTGTTCTTCGTGGTGTCGGTAGTGTATGTGCAATTCTGCGATCGAATTCGCTGAGGAAAAACGTATATGAATGCTGAATCGATCATCATGCTGATCGTAAGCGCCGGATTGATGGTCTACCTGCTGTACGCCCTGCTGAGACCGGAGAAATTCTGAGATGACAACGAATGGCTGGATCCAGATCGCTGTATTTCTGGCGGTGATTCTGGCGATTACCAAGCCGCTCGGCGTATTCATGGCAGCCGTGTTCGGCGGACAGCGTACCTTTCTCGATCCTGTGGTGCGCCCGATCGAGCGACTGCTCTACCGCGTGACAGGAGTCGATGAAGCGCACGAGATGCGTTGGACGGAGTACGCGTTTGCGATGCTCTTGTTCAGCGGGGCGTCGATGTTGCTGCTGTATCTTTTGGAGCGTTCGCAACATTTGCTGCCGTGGTTGAATCCGCAGAAATTTGCCGCAGTGCCACCAACTCTCGCATTTAATACCGCGGCATCGTTCACGACCAACACAAACTGGCAGAATTATCCCGGCGAAGCGACGATGAGTTATCTGACGCAGATGGCGGGGCTCGCCTACCACAATTTTGCGTCGGCAGCGGTTGGGATCGCGCTGGCAATCGCGTTCATCCGCGGCATCGCGCGGAAAGAAAAGGAGACTATTGGAAACTTCTGGGTCGACGTGACGCGCTCGACACTTTGGGTGCTACTGCCGGCTTGCATCGTGTATGCGTTGCTGCTTGTCTCCCAAGGAGTAGTGCAAAACCTGAAGCCGTACGACACTACGAAGCTGGTTGAGCCGCAACAGGTCCAAAAGCTGGGGACAGACGGCAAGCCGGTGGTGGGGCAGGACGGCAAGCCGGTGATGGATACAGTGACGGACCAGACTATTGCGCAGGGTCCGGTGGCTTCGCAGGAAGCGATCAAGATGCTGGGCACTAACGGCGGCGGATTCTTTAACGCCAACAGTTCGCATCCGTTTGAGAACCCGACACCGCTGAGTAATTTTCTGCAGATGATTTCGATCTTCGCTATTCCAGCAGGGCTTACTTACACGCTGGGCCGAATGACGGGGTCGCCGCGTCACGGCTGGGCGGTGTGGGCGGCGATGGCAGTGTTATTTGTCTGCGGCGTAACAGCGGCTTATTGGGCCGAGGCTCGAGGCAATCCTCTGCTGCACGGAGTTGACCAAACAGCGTCTGCGTCGCAGCCGGGCGGAAACATGGAAGGCAAGGAAGTGCGCTTCGGCATCGCCAACTCTGCGTTGTTCGCGACGGTTACGACGGACGCGAGTTGCGGAGCGATCAACGGAGTCCACGATTCATTTACGCCGTTGGGCGGCTTGGTGCCGTTGGTCAACATCATGCTGAGCGAGACGGTGTTTGGAGGAGTGGGCGCGGGTTTGTACGGGATTTTGATTTACGTAGTGCTCGCGGTATTCATTGCCGGATTGATGGTGGGAAGAACGCCGGAATATCTCGGGAAGAAGATTGAAGCGTACGACGTGAAGATGGCGATGCTGGTCACACTCGTCTTCCCGCTGATCATTCTGGTGCTGACGGGGATTTCGGTGGTGAAGGGATTTGGGACTGCAAGCATCAGCAATGCGGGTCCGCACGGGATGACGCAAATTCTCTACGCCTTTACTTCGATGGCGGGGAACAACGGTTCGGCGTTTGCGGGATTGAACGGGAACACTGCGTGGTACAACATCGCGGGCGCGATGACGATGCTGGTCGGGCGGTTCTTCATGATCATCCCGATGCTGGCGATTGCTGGTAATTTGGCGAGAAAGAAAACAGTGCCGGCATCAGCGGGAACGTTTCCGGTGACGACGCCTCTATTCTCTGTTTTGCTGGTCTCGGTGATTGTAATTGTGGGAGCGCTGACTTTCTTTCCGGCGCTTAGCTTGGGACCCGTACTGGAGCATCTGCTGATGATGGCAGGGAAAACTTTCTAAGGCAGAGATCCTCGAGAACCGATATGGCAGAGAAAAAGAGCAAGAGTTTGTGGGATGCGAAGATCATACGGCGGGCGCTGGTCGACGCCGTGGTCAAACTGGATCCGCGCACCATGATGAAGAACCCGGTGATGTTTGTGGTCGAGGTAGGCAGCGTGGTCACGACTGTGCTGCTCTTCCGAGAAAAGCAGAGCTTTGCCTTCAATCTGCAGATTACTCTTTGGCTGTGGTTTACAGTGCTGTTCGCAAATTTTGCCGAGGCTATGGCGGAAGGGCGAGGCAAAGCGCAAGCCGAAACATTGCGCAAAGCGCGCAGTGAAACCGAGGCAAAGCGCTTGCTGCCGAATGGAAGTACGGAGACTATTCCGAGTTCGAAGTTGCGTTTGGGCGATGTGGTGATGGTAGCGGCCGGCGAACTCGTCCCGGGCGATGGCGAGGTGATCGAGGGAGTCGCGTCGGTGGATGAATCGGCGATTACGGGAGAATCTGCACCGGTAATTCGCGAATCGGGAGGGGATCGGTCGGCTGTGACCGGCGGCACGCGCGTGCTTTCAGATTTGATCAAGGTTCGTATTACTTCGAATCCGGGGGAAACATTTCTTGATCGGATGATTGCGTTAGTCGAGGGCGCAGAACGGCAGAAGACTCCGAATGAAATCGCGCTGAATATCCTGCTAGCCGGGTTGACGATTATTTTTCTGCTGGCGGTGGTTACGCTGCAGCCGTTCGCGATTTATTCGGGATCTCCGCAGACGGTGTTTGTGCTGGTGTCGCTGCTTGTCTGTCTGATTCCGACAACGATCGGCGGTTTACTTTCGGCCATCGGTATCGCGGGCATGGATCGGTTGGTGCAGCACAACGTGCTGGCCATGTCGGGACGAGCGGTAGAAGCTGCTGGCGATGTCAATACGCTTCTGCTGGATAAAACTGGGACCATAACGCTGGGGAACCGGCAGGCGGCAGAGTTCATCGCGGCGCCCGGAATTACGTCCGCCGAGATGGCAGATGCAGCGCAACTTTCGTCGCTGGCTGACGAAACGCCCGAGGGCCGGTCGATTGTAGTGTTGGCCAAAGAAAAATACGGACTACGCGGGCGAGAGTTGGCGTCGCATGAGGCGGTGTTTGTCCCTTTCACGGCGCAGACGCGCATGTCAGGCGTGAATCTCGACGGGCGCGAGATTCGCAAGGGGTCGGTTGACGCGATCATTAAATATCTTCAGCAATTTGGGACGTCGCTGCCGCGCGAGATTCAGGCGAGTGTCGAACAGATTGCGCGGTCGGGAGGAACTCCGCTGGTGGTGGCGGAGAACCAGCGCGCGCTCGGGGTCATTTATCTGAAAGACATCGTCAAGGGCGGGATGCGCGAGCGCTTCAATCAACTGCGCGCGATGGGGATCAAGACGGTCATGATCACCGGCGATAATCCGCTGACGGCGGCTGCGATCGCGCGCGAGGCGGGCGTGGATGACTTTCTGGCGGAGGCGACTCCGAAGGACAAGATGGATCTGATTCGCCGCGAGCAGGGCGAAGGCAAGCTGGTCGCCATGACCGGTGACGGAACGAACGACGCTCCAGCGCTGGCGCAGGCTGATGTCGGCGTCGCGATGAATACTGGGACGCAAGCCGCGAAGGAAGCGGGCAACATGGTGGATCTGGATTCGAATCCCACCAAGCTGATTGAAGTGGTGGCGATTGGCAAGCAGTTGCTGATGACGCGCGGAGCGCTGACTACGTTTTCCATTGCGAATGATGTGGCCAAATATTTTGCGATTATTCCGGCGATGTTCGCAGGAACGTTTCCTGTGCTGAACGCATTGAACGTGATGCGGTTGCAGACACCGCAATCGGCGGTTCTTTCGGCGGTTATTTTTAATGCACTGATTATTGTGGCGCTGATTCCTCTGGCGTTGCGAGGAGTTGGGTACAAGGCGATGAGCGCGGAGTCTTTGTTGCGGCGGAATCTTCTGGTTTATGGCTTTGGGGGATTGATCGTCCCGTTCATCGGCATCAAGGCGATTGACATGATCATTACGGGCATCAAGCTGGTATAGGGAAGCAGCGGAGAAATGAAAAAGAACTTAATTACGGCGATTCTGATGACGGTGGCGACGACGGTGTTGCTAGGGATTCTGTATCCATTGTTGGTGACCGTACTCGCACAGGCGATGTTTCCTAAGCAGGCAAACGGTCAGCTGATTCAGCGTAACGGGGTGGTCGTTGGCTCACGAATCATTGGGCAGCCGTTTTCTGGTCCCGGATACTTTCATTCGCGACCGTCGGCCGCAGGCGCTGCGGGCTACGATGCTGGTGCTTCGAGCGGGTCCAATCTTGGGCCTACGAACGTGCAGCTGATTACACGTGTGAGCGGAGATGTCGCGAAGCTGCAGGCGGAGAATCCAGGGGCGGCTATTCCCGTCGATCTGGTGACGACGTCGGGATCGGGGCTGGATCCCGATATTTCGCCGGCGGCGGCGCAGTTTCAGATACGGCGCGTGGCGATGGAACGAAAGGTATCAGAAGCTGAGATTGCACGAGCGGTTGTGGAGAATTCCCAGAACCGGCAGTGGGGATTTCTGGGAGAGGCGCGAGTGAATGTACTGGAGTTGAACCTTGCGCTGGATGCGCGCTACGGGCGCGCACGCTAGAGGTCGTATCAAGAACGTCTACGCAGGGAAAGTGCCGTCCCTCAGGGGCTGAAGCCCGCATTATTGTCGAACCTACATGGCACGGCTGAAGCCGTGCCCTTCCCAAAACCGTTTGCTTCCTCGACAAACTCCCAGGCTCGGCACACTCGATCGGAGTGCTGCGATCTCATAGGTAAGATTGGGAAGCTTCGCAGCGCGGGGGCGGACGAACGCGTCCGCCCCTACACGGGCCGAATGGCTGACAAAGCTGCTCGGGCTATGAAAAGTTCGGCAGGTGTCTGGCAGACGAACTCGCCGTCGGCATAAATGTCGAGCGGAACTTCGGTGTTTATGGTCACTCGCTCCGCTTTCCAATATTCGACCTTAGGGGAGACGAGGTGGCGTCCGAAGTAGACAGTCGGGAACATGAAGAGAAGTTCGAAGGGGTTCATGCGGGAGATCTGGCAGATGTCGAGCTTGCCGTCGGTGAAGTCAGCATCGGGAGCGATGCGCATACCGTCTCCATAGAACTGGGTGTTGGCGAAGGCAGCGAGCAGGGTCAGCTTCTCTTGGGGAGGATAGCTTTTGCTGCTCGTGTCGAGGTCGTTATTGCTCTTCGTGAGACGCATGGAAAAGGCGGGGAGTTTTAGCAGCAGCGGCAGAAGCGAGAGGGCGTAACCGCCGTGGCCGCGCAGCCAGCGCGGCATTCTGTTGGCACGACTGGTGGCGATGGAGTCGAGTCCGCAACCGGCGACGCAGCAGAAGAGGTGCTCTTGCTCGGGCGAGCCGAGCGGCGCAATCACGCCTAGATCGATGGCGTGAGCGCTAATTTTTCCTGATTCGAAATCCTTCCAGGTGCGTAGGGAGTCGAATGCGGAGCGCAGCTTCAGAGCGCGGGCGAAGTCGTTGCCGCTGCCGGCGGGGACGATGAGCACGGGTAGCTGAAGGCGCACCAGTGCCGGCAAATGTCGATGGATGGTTCCGTCTCCACCGAAGATCAGGATAGCGTCGGCGGCTTCGGTTGATGTGGGTAGACCCTCTGACCATTCTGTTTTCGAGTTGGATTGGAACGGTTGCAGGGCGGATGGCGATGTTCCCAGTCCGAAGATGGCGGCGGCGCGCATGCGTGACGAATTAGAACACAGGATGGCGCTGGCGAAATTGTGACCAGGATCTGTACGGCGGCCGACTTAATCCGGCGAGCGGTTTCACTTCAACTCCGTGTCCCAAAGCTTTGCAACGCCCCACCAGGCAGAAGCGTTCACACCGGCGATGATCATCACGGCCGTCCAAGTCGGTAACCGTTCTGAAAACAACGTAGCTGGAGGGCTTCCTGGCAAGAGAAGAACCAAACCAAAAATTGATGGCGCAATATTCAAGTGAACGTTGGCAAATTGGGGCAGAATCATTCCCACTATTTGGACAGCTATAAACAGAATCCAGCGCTCGGGTGTCAAACTGGCTCCAAACCTCTATTTCTGGAGGGATTTCTCCATGAAGTCGACTAGGTCTTTTTTCATTTTGTCGTGTTGGCTGCGATCGATGTAGACCATGTGTCCGGAGTTGAAGGTGGCGTAGGAAATATTCTGGCGAAACTGCGGGTTCAGATCGAGATGGTCCATGGTCCAATTCGCAGCGGCGAAGGGAGTGGCCAGATCGTAGTAGCCTTCCATGACCAAAATCTTCATGTAAGGGTTCTTGATGATGGCGGAGCGTAGGCCTCCTGCGGTGCTGGGGAAACCCTCGACGGCGTTGCCCCACTCCCACTTCTGGAAGCCGACTTCATCGTAGGCGAAGACGCGGTAGGGCATATCAACTCTGTAATTCAGTTCGGTTCGCAGGTAGTTGTAGAAGGCTGAAGTGTAGGGCGGAAGAATCGCGGCGCTGGTGGGATCGTATTCGCGATCGTCTCCGTCGGGGTTAGGGCCGGTGAAGCGGCCGTCGAGGCGTCCGGCAATCAGTTTCTGATCGAGCAGTAGTTCTTGCGCGAAGGTGGGAACGTCGATGCGGAGGTTGTGCGCTTCGATAACCTCAGGACGCAATCCGATATAGCGCGAGAGTTGCTCGACAATTTTGCGGTGTTCGTCAGGCGTTAAGGCGTCGCCTTTGCCGAGAGCGAGAGCGTAGTCGGTGGTTGACCAGCGGACGACTTCGTCGCGCGTCTTGGCCATGTCTTGCGAGAGATCGGCGGAGAGTTTGTGGTGATAGCCTGCGATCATGTTGAAGGTTGGAACGAGCAAGAAATAGGGCAGATCGTTCGATTTATTCCACTCGAGGGTCTGGAAATCGACGGCCATCGAAAGCAGAGTGACGCCGTTGAACGCGATGCCGTGATCGGCGAGGTAACCGGCAATGCCAGCGGCGCGGGTTGTGCCGTAGCTTTCGCCGAGCAGGAACAGAGGAGAGTTCCAACGGTCGTAGCGGGAGAGGTAGAGGCGTATGAATTCTCCGAAGGATTGTACGTCGCCTTTCACGCCGAGAAACTTCTTGGTTAGGTCGGGCGTTGCAGCCCGCGAATAGCCGGTGGCCATGGCATCGATCATGACGATGTCGCTGTGATCGAGGAGGGTGTCGGGATTGTCTTCCAAACGATAGGGTGCGGCTGGCATGAAACCATTCGACTGAAGAACGACGCGTTTTGGACCGAGGGCGCCCATGTGGAGCCAGACGGAGGCGGAGCCGGGGCCGCCGTTGAAGGCGAATGTCAGAGGCCGCTTCCCAGAGTCTTGTCCGTCGAGAGTATAGGCGACGAAGAACATTTCGGCTTCGATTTTGCCGTCGCCGCGCTTGATGGGGAGGCGGCCGGTCGTGGCTGTGTAGCTGAGTGTTTTGCCGTTCACCGCGATCTCGTGATGTGTGACAACCGGTGGGACTTCGGCGACATCGAAGTGTTCTTCTTTGTCTTTGTCCGTGGCTTCGGCGGATTCGGGTTCGGACGGCTTGCCGGGTTCGGTGGATTTGTCAGGAGCAGCGGGATTGGCCGGTGTCGATTCCTTTTTGATCTTGTCTTTTTTTGGGGTGGTCTTCGCGGCGGTCGCGGGCGCTGGCTGATACACGCTCTGGGATGAGGGCTCCTGAGACTGGGTTTGCTGGGCGGGGGCGGTAAAAGGAACGAGCAGCGCGGCGAAAACGGGAAGGGCGAAGATCCTCATGCTTGTCTCCGAGACAAAAGAAATTGGAGGAGCATTATAGCGCCTCCGTGGACGGCGTCTGCATTCCCGTGTTGGGCGGGGAATTTTCTCTCACGACCTACTTGTGCTGACATTCGGCTGGTTACGGCGATCGCGAGCGAGGACGTGCTAGAATTTGTTGCGCTTGGAACGCTTCCTCTTGGCTTGGCGGCGCGCGCAGTTTCTCCACTCTCGGCTTGACGGATTAAACCGTGGCTAAAAATCCCAACGTCCAAAGCGAAGCGATTACCTACGCCGATGCCGGTGTCAACATCGATCGGGGGAATCGCACCAAGCAGCGCATTAAGTATCTCGCGCACAAAACTTTTACCAAGGGAGTGTTGAGCGAGATCGGCGGATTCGGCGGGCTGTTCGCGGTCGATAAAAAGTACGTGGACCCGGTACTGGTTTCGAGCGTTGATGGAGTTGGGACGAAACTCAAAGTCGCTTTCGAGATGAAAATGCACCACACGGTGGGCGGCGACCTGGTGAACCACTGCGTGAACGATATTGCAGTGCAGGGCGCGACTCCGTTGTTTTTTATGGATTACCTGGCCACGGGCACGCTGGATTCGGAAGTGGCAGAAAAGATCGTTGGCGGTCTCGCTGAGGCTTGCAAACACAACGGCTGCGCACTGATTGGCGGTGAGACTGCCGAAATGCCGGGCTTCTATCCCGATGGCGAGTATGATCTTGCCGGATTTATCGTGGGAGTTGTCGAGCGCGAACGCATCATTAGCGGGAAAGACGTGCAGGTGGGCGATTGCGTCCTCGGTTTGCCCTCGAACGGTCTGCACACCAACGGATATTCGTTGGCGCGCAAACTGCTCTTCGAGATCGCGGGCTATTCTCCTGAGACGTTCGTGAGCGAGATCAAGAACAAAGTGGGCAACGAACTGATGCGCACGCATCGCAGTTATTGGTCGATCATCCGGAAGTTGATCGCGGGCGATTGCGTGGCAGCGCTGGCCCACGTGACCGGTGGAGGCATCACCGAGAATCTGCCGCGAGTTCTGCCCAAGGGCACGTCGGCGGTGATAGAGCTAGGCACATGGCCGGTTCTGCCGATTTTTGAACACTTGCAGACCCTGGGGAACGTGGCCGAGGAAGAGATGCTGCGGACTTTCAATATGGGACTTGGGATGCTGATCGTAGTGCCCGCCTTGAAGTTCAAGAAAGCGCAGACGCTGTTAGAGCGGGCGGGAGAGAAGTTCTATAGCGTTGGTCGGATTGTGAAAGGCGATCGCAAAGTTGTGTTTAGCTAGAAAGGCTGTTGGCTGGTAGCCGTTCGCTCTTCGCCTGGCGCCCTGCTGCTGGGGTGAAAAAGGCGCGCTCTCATGGGCTTCCTAGATTGTCGCTGCTTGTTCACAATTTTTTCTACGTTGCTCCCTACCTTTTGTAGTGAATAATGTTGTCCTGATGAAAAATCTTGGCATTTTATTATCTGGGCGCGGGTCGAATTTTGTGGCGATCGCCGATAGCGTAGCGGAGGGACGGATCCCGAACGCACGCATTGCCGTGGTGATCTCGAATCGCGCGGACGCTCCCGGCCTCGAGACCGCGCGACATCGCGGGCTGAATGGAATTGCTCTCCCCTCCAAGGGACGGGCGCGCGAGGAACATGATCGGGATGTAGCCGCGGCGCTCGTGGAGAACAAAGTCGACCTTGTCTGTTTGGCCGGATATATGCGGCTGCTTTCGCCGTGGTTTGTGCAACAATTTCGGGGAAAGATTCTCAATATTCATCCGTCGTTACTGCCAGCTTTTCCAGGCCTCGAAGCGCAGGAACAGGCTTTTGCGTACGGAGTGAAAGTCTCGGGATGCACGGTGCATTTTGTGGATGAGGAACTCGATCACGGAGCGATCATCGTGCAGAAGGCGGTGCCGGTGCTGGATTCCGACGATGAACACTCGCTGGCGGCAAGGATACTTGAGCAGGAACACATCGCCTATTCGGAAGCGATCAAGATTGTGCTGGAAGCGAAGTTTGTGGTTGTGGGTAGGCGGATGATGAGAGGGAGGTCATAGGAAGAGGTTAGAAGTCAGAGGTTCGATTGCAGACGTGGAAGAAGAGGCACCTGATTACGGGTGGTTTTAATTCTGCAATCTGAACTCTGACCGCTGCATTTCTACATAATGAGGTCGTTAGCTCGCCGGGCAATCGGGTGCTGCATTACTTCGAGCTCGTTCTTGACCAGATTTAGTCCGTAGACGCATTGTTCGAAGCGCTGAGAAAGTTGAGCAAACAGGGGCGCGACTTTGGCGTACTCGAAGTGCTCGAACTTGGAAACGATGTAATAGCTTTCTTTGCCCGCCTTCACCCAGTCCACGAAACCCTCGACACGCTGGCGGCGCAGTCGATAGTGGTTGATGCTCTCGGGAAACATGCCGGCGTAGAAGAGCGTGTAATCGCCGATATGCTTGCGAACCTGGCGTTCGCGGTCGAAGGATGGCGCCGGGCCGTAGATGGGGTCGGACTCGATCAACATCTCGCCTACGTCGTTGAGCGGTTTGCCGGCCACGTTGCGAATTTTCATCAGTTGCTCGGCGTCGCAGAACTCGGACAACAAATGGGCCACGTAACCAACAATCTGGGGATCGCGGATTCCGATCTCCTCGGCGTAGTGACGTCCGACCAGTTCGACGAACAACTTTTGCAGCGGATGTATCTCCGGAATCTCCATATTGGCCCCACTCCCTTGTTTCTCTCGGTGTCACTCTTCGTTCTTATCGGAACAAGAACCTGTGCCGATTAGATATCGTGAATCACGTCTCAATGCAAGTGACCGTTGAGTCACACACAGCTTAGACGCACGCTCTGGGCATAGCGTTTCACGGCTAACTACTGGCAGTTAAAGCAATCGGCTGCTAATTTCTGGATGGGGTAGATCGAAAATTTCGTTGGCGTATGCAATATGGCTGAATCTACTGAGGGTACAGGAAACTTCTACAGTGAGAACCGGAGGCGATGTGGAACGAATTAACGTAGCAAGTGGAGCTCCATGGGAGCCGATCGTCGGTTACTCTCGTGCGGTTCGTGTGGGCGCGCACATCCATGTGGCGGGCACGACGGCTACTGGAGCCGATAGGAAAATCGTCGGAGGGGACGCCTACGCGCAGGCGGTTCAGATATTCAGGAACATCGAGAACGCGTTGGAGCGAGCCGGAGCTGGCTTGAAGGATGTGGTTCGAACCCGGATTTTCCTGACGAACATTGCCGATTGGGAGAATGTGGGGAAGGCTCACGGCGAGTTTTTCCACGACATTCGGCCGGTGTGCACGATGGTGGCTGTGACGGCGCTAGTTTCTCCGGAGATGTTATTGGAGATCGAGGCGGAAGCGATCGTGGGCGGGGCGCAAGAATCGAGGTCCGAGGAGAATTAGTTGAGGGGTGAAGCGAGCGAGATGGAGTTGGAAGTTTTGCCGCGCCGGGGGAATTCCGCGGCGCGGCAAGGGGGAGTTTTCTAACGGCGGCCTTTTTGGCGAGCAGGTTTCTTGGCCGCTTTTTTGACAACTTTCTTCGCAGTTTTTTTCGCGGGCTTACTTTTTTTCTTGGCAGCCGGTTTTTTTGCGGCCCTTTTCGCTGGCTTCTTGGCCGCTTTCTTCTTGGCAGGCGCTTTCTTTGCCGGGGCCTTCTTGTGTGGAGCTTTCTTGGCGGGTGCTTTCTTCTTTGGTGGAGCGCCTTGGCCGCCGCCGCTCGGTGGGGGCGCGGGTGCGTGGGCAGGTTCCTCCGGTTCGGGAGTCTCGTCTTCGTCTTCTTCTACGAGAGCCGGCTCTTCTTCCTCTTCTTCCTCTTCTTCCAAATCTTCTTCCAGCGATTCGCCGTAGGCGCCGCTGTCGCTGAACTCATCCGTCTCGTCGTCCCGACCATACAGAGTCGGATCATTGAAGCGCATATCTCCTCCTAGGTATTTGTGGTCACCTGCACGCCTTGCGCGCGCAGGGCCAGAGTATTAGTCCTGCATGCGAGACTTTCTTGCTCTCGCGCAACGGCGCGTGATTATAGCACGACAGTTTCACCGGGCAGTATCGAGCATTCGTTGCGGATTTGCGAGGGAAATAATCGGGAGATTTTGGAGGTTAGGGGGTGGCGCTAACGCCGGGAGAATAAAAGGAGAATAACGCCAGAGTTAAGCCGTTCATTCGTAGGCCAGAGCGTCGATGGGATCTTTTTGCGCAGCTTTGAAGGCGGGATAGAGGGCACCGAGCAGGGCCCCGACGATGGAGATGAGTGTGGCGCGGATGATCCAGCCGCCGTCGACCACGACTTGCATAAGGGGGAACCGGTGGGCCAGAGCGAGACGGGACGCCATGCTGATCCCGATTCCGAGAAGAATACCGGCGAGGGCCAACAAGAACGTCTCCCGCAGCACGACGTTGACGATGTAGAGCTTCGAGGCGCCCATCGACTTAAGAATGCCGATTTCGCGTGTCCGCTCCATCACCGCGGTGTACATCGCCTGGAAGATCACGATGAAACCGATCACCATGGAGATCCCCACTACGACATTAATGAAGGTGGAAAGCAGCGGTATGTTGCTGGTGCTCATGGCGGCAAGGTACGAGGCCATCGTGTTTACGGTATGACGATCCATGCCGGGGACGTGCTTGATCTCGTCAACGACAGCGTCGGCGTTTGAGGGATCGTCTAGTTTCAGGTAAAAAATAGTCGCCTTGTCTTTCGCCCCGATCAGATCCTGCAAGGTGCTCATTTGAACGAATTTACGGGCGCCCTTGCCGCGTTCCACGATGCCGGAGATGCGAAACTTGTTATTCAGGATATCGATGGTATCGCCGACCCTGACATGTTTCGATTGGGCGAACAGATCGTCGACCAACACGTCATAAGGGTGTTGAAACGGCCCCCCCTCGAGGAAGTGAAAACCTCCGGAGAGGCTCTCATAGCTGCGCAGGTCGATTCCAGCGATGATCTCGACGGTTCCGGCCGTACCGATGGTGGTAACGACGGGGGCAACGCTGGTCACGTGGGGCAATTTGGCCAACACATCTCCGATCTTGACGGGCATGGGAGCGCCGGTGAGCCCGGCGATGAATGATGAGCCCGGCGGCAATACGATGACGTCCGCTCCTATTCCCGCGTTGCGCGTACGGTTATCGCGTAGCATTCCCAGGGAGAGCCCGACGATAAGCAGGATCAGCGTGACTTCGAGGGCCACGGCTACAATGCTGATTAACGAACGGACTGGCCTATGGACGAGATTGCCGACGATCATGCGATTCATCATGGTTTGGAGGAGCGGTCGTTCGTTTGTGGTCGTCGTTAGTCGGTCGTCGTTGGTCGTTCGCAAAACATCCTGAGGACCCGCTAACAGCTTACTTTCTTGCTGACTGAGTCATTGCGCCTACTGGCCGTGCGTCGTTTTCGCGGCGGTCGAATTGGGCTGGCCGAGATGTACCACGTCCGCTCCGGCCGGTTGTTCGAGCGCGAACTGGTCGTCGGTCAGAGGCTTATTTACGTCCAGTTTGACGATGTTCAAAGTGAAATCGTAATTCTCCCGAGGACGTTCGATTTGAATGGTACCGGGAAATGAGATGTCGGAGAAGTCTTTGTAATCCTGATAGTGGGCGTCAGTAGCGACGTTGCCCTGTTGATCATAGATACGTTGACGGTGGGGCAAGAGGTCGGTGCGGCTGAATTCGACGCGACGCGCTAGGTACCAGCCTTGCGGGCCCTGGCGGATGATCGCCAATTCATAATCGGGCTGTTCGACGCGGTGCCGTTTTGAGTCGAGGACAGTTTCGTAGCCGTTTTCCATGACCGCGATCTCATCTTTGCCAATCTGCGGGATCAGCAATGCGTCGTAAATGTATTGCGGACGCATGTTTTCGAGGCGCTTGTCGGGATCGTAGTTTTCGGATGAATTCGAGCCCATCACGAACTTGTTCTTGGTGGGGATCCAGACCTTGAACTGCTGGCCGTCGCTCACCATATCAAAAGCGGTGTTTCGCACCAGCGGCATCAGGCCTTTCATGCGCAGCATCGAGGGCTTGCGGACGAGTACGTAGCCACGAATCTCTTTGTAGTCGGTGATGCGGCCGTTCTTGACGTCTCCGGTGGAAGCATCGATGTCGACGGTCGCCTGTAGTGACTGAATCTTGGACGCCTGGGTGTTGAGATAGTCGATGAGGTCCTGCTGGGTCGAAGTCTTGAGGGGACGGTTGGAGAACTGGCGGTCGATGGGACGCGTACGGAACAGACAACCGCTCGAGGATAAACTGGCGGCTGAGAGAACTAAGAGCAACAGCAGACGCAGATGAGTGCGATGCATTCCTATGTGATTACCTGGAAAGAACTTTTGCCACATTTCTATCTGATTAGTATAAGGCAGAGGAGGGTTCAAGTTTCGGGTCGTGACCGATTTTCAGGGTGCCTGATCGGTGGTGCGACTCAGAGCCTTCGGGGCGGAAGCTACGCCCAAAGAATTCGGGGAATCTGGGAGTTTGCTAGCGAAGGCCAAGCGAGCGGCGGTAGGCGGCTACATTGCGATTGTGTTCTTCGAGGCTTTGGGCAAAGCGGTGATGGCCGCTGCCATCGGCGACAAAATAGAGAAAATTTGTGGAGTCGGGGTGTAAAGCGGCTTCGAGAGAGCTCTTGCCGGGATTGCCGATTGGGCCAGGCGGAAGTCCAGGAAACCGGTACGTGTTGTAGGGAGAATTTACGGACAGGTCATCGTGGTGGAGCGCTCCCTGGTAGGTGCCCGCCAGCAATTTGGCATAGATGATGCTGGGATCGGCATCAAGCGCCATCTTCTGCGCCAGACGGTTGTAATACACGCTGGCAACACGTGGACGCTCGTCGGGCGAGGCAGTTTCTTTTTCGACGATCGAGGCCATGGTTACGATGCGATTGACGTCGGTGGTGGGAGCTGTGCCTGGGCCAGCAGCGGCGCCGGGAACGAGTCCGATTTGTTGCGCCACCTGACGAAACTGGTGGACCATCATGGCGATCATTTCCTGCTGGCTCTGAGTGCGGGTGAACTGGTAGGTGTTGGGGAAAAGATAGCCTTCGAGCGAATGGGCCTGGGGCGCGAGGTCGGCGATCAACTGAGTCTGAGTCTCGGCGATGTGGAGAAAGTCGGCGGCTGAACCGAGTTTGGCGTCCTCCATCGCCTTGGCGATGTCGAACATGGTGTAGCCCTCGGGAATCGTGACTTCGTGGAAGAAGATGTCGCCGCGGGCGATGCGCGCGTAAACCTGGGGAAGCGTGGCTTCGTGCTCAAAAAGGTATTCCCCGGCTTTCAGGGACGGTTTGGGATGCAAGGCGTGCCAAAGGAGAAATGCGGGTTCGCTGTGGATGACTCCTGCCTTCTTCAATTCAACGGCAATGTGGCGCGTCGAATAGCCGGGACGCAGAAGCAGAGCCGTATTTTGCGGGGGTGTGCTCGGGGCATAGGTAAGCCATGCCAGCCAGCCAGCGGCGGCTAAGACGGCGAGCAGGGAGAGTTTGATCAGGAAGCGCAAGGGTTTAGTGTAGAGGCGATTTTAGGATGCCGCAAAGTGGCCAGGTCCCGGAACGGGTAACTTGGGTAATATTCGTGCCAGGTCGTTGGACTATTCTCTAGCCATGATCGTGATGCGGCTCAGTGCGGTTCTCTTGTTAGCGGCACTCGCGACTGCTCAGCAGACTTCGTCCCCCAAGTTGGCGAATCTAAGCGTCCCCGAGCCCAAGCTCCCAGTGATCGACCGCAAAGCCTGCCCCGGCGAGGGTCGCCTTGTTTTCAACTTAAAGATCCAACGAAGCGAACAAATGTTTTCCTCGTTTCGACTCAAGCGCACCGCATCCGGCGCACTGAAACCGGGGAGAAAGTGACCGTGCTAGCGGGCGTGAACGTAATCCGCGAACCGGACAAAGTTGCGATTACGGAGCTTGGCGCGAAGTCCTTGGACTTAGAAAAAGATGTCACGCTCACGCCGGGGACTGTGGTCCTTCGGTATGGCCTGCATAGCGATGGAGATTGGGATCTTTGGACTAGTGGCATCTGGTACACGGCAACCGATGAGATATTCCAGGAGAAAGGGAGCTTTTGCGAATTCGTCGGAGGCGAGTGTGATTACGTGGTCGTCAATAACGGACGGCACGAGTGGTGGGTGCAGGTGAAAACCGCCAGCGGTCACACTGGCTGGGTGCTGGCAGCCAAGTTGATACACGAGCGATCTTGGAGAGATAGCAGTTTCAGCGAGCTCTGCACTTTGGACTAGAGCATGTTTCACAAATGCTTTCAGCGCGGAAAGGACGTCCCTCAGGGGCTAAAGCCCGCATTCTATCGGGCCCTGAACGGCACGGCTGAAGCCGTGCCCTACCCAAAAGCCGACTTAGGAAACAGGGTCTAATAGCTCCTCTCGCAAACTTGCTACTCGCCCAGCCAATCCGCGTAAGGCTTCATCGATTCCACGTGGTCGAAGACGATTTTTATTGCGCCCGTAATGGGGATGGCGAGGACGAGGCCGATGGCGCCCCAGACGGCTCCCCAGAAAAGCAGGGCGATGGTCACCGCGAGGGGATTAATTCTTAGCCTGCTGCCGAGCAATTTCGGGTAGAGGACGTTCAGCGCGAACAGATGCAATCCGACTACGCAGAGTACGACGACGATCAGATCGCCGGGTTCGAGTTGGCCTAGGCCGACCAGGATTGGGGGCAGCATCGCGAGTACGATTCCGAGGTAGGGGACGAGGCTAAGAAAACCGCTGAGAAAGCCGACGAAGTAAAAGAACGGGACGTGGAGCAATCCGAAGATGGCTACGCTGACGGCGGAAATCAGCAATCCGATCAAGAGGTTGCCTACGATGAAGCTCTGCAGCATTTTGCCAATGAGGCCCAGCGTGACAAAAGCCGTGTGGCGATGATGCAGGGGGAAGAGCATTACTGTGGCAGTCCGGGCGTGGCTTTGCCAAGTCAGCAAGAAATAGGCGAGGAATGGGATGAAGGAGGCGGCCAGGACCGTGTCGGTCCATGTGCCAGCTCCGTGGGTGAGCGCTTCGGACCAGCTTTGCACCTGGCGGACGGGCACGACGTTGGTGTCTTCCGGAGAGCCGACTACCTCGCCGGTTTTTTCCAGTTTTTCCGCGTCTCGTTGAAAGGGCTGCACGATGGAGCGGATTTTCTGCGAGTACTTGGGGACGTTGTCCGCGAAGATTAGCGCCTGGTTGTAAGAGGCGATGGTGACGCCGTAGATCAATCCCAGAAGGACCACCACGCTGAGTAAAGCCGCGGTGGCACGCGGCAGGCGCAAATACTCGAGCGCCTGCACTACGGGAGAGAGCATGAAGCTCAGCAGGATGGCGAAGAAGAGCACGGCCAGCACGGATTCGCCGTAGTACGCGAACATAATGACGAGTGCCATGCCTAGCAGGGTTAACGACCAGTGATGGCCTGTTGGGGTTTCTGTAGTTTCCATGAAAGTCTGGGTCGCCTTGAGACTGGCCCGTTTGCGACTGGGGAGGGTTGCGACAGGCCAAGTTGTGTCTGGCCAACAATTCTGCCTTAGAGAGGGCGGAATTGCGAGTGCCGATTTCGAACAACGCCTACCACGGAGGCACTGAGGCACGGAGGAAGGCTTTTCATGGAGCGTGTTCGAGTCGTACAACTACAATCGGAAGATGCAGGCATCGGGTAATCCAGTTCTGGGACGAGTGATAGCGCTTGATGTCGGATCGAGAAGAATTGGGGTTGCCGTTACGGATCCGCTTGGCATCACGGCGCAGGGGTTGGACACGATCCAGCGGCAAAATAAGCGCCATGACTACGAGGCTTTGCGACAGGTGATCGAGAAATACGAGGTCCGGGAGATTGTGGTCGGTCTGCCGCTGCGGCTTAGCGGGGCGGAGGGGACGCAATCGGACAAGATGCGCTTGTTCGCCGCGGATCTGCAGGCTCATTTCGGAGTGACCGTCCATCTGTGGGATGAGCGCTGGACCTCGACGCAAGCCAACCGCTTGCTGCGGGAGACCGACTTATCGATCAAGAAGAGGGGACAAGCGGTGGATCGGATGGCGGCTATTCTGATTCTGCAGTCTTGGATGGAAGCACAGGGAAGTCGCTAGCGAGGCCTTCTGCCGCCTAGCAAGTGCGCGATCAGGACGCGAGTTCGGAGATTTCCGGGAAGCGCAGGTTGCACTTCGTGAGGGCCTTGGTAAGCGCTTCTTCAATCAGGCTCTCTTCACAATTGCGGGAGATGGCGATTTCGCTGACGAGCAAATAGCGGGCGCGTTCGAGCATCTTCTTTTCGCGGAACGAAAGCGATTTTGCCTGGCCTAGGATCAACAAACTCTTGAGAACCGCAGCCACGTCGGTGAGCGAACCGGTGCGCATACGATCGGAGTTTTCTTTAAAGCGGTCTTTCCAGTCGGCGGCGTTGATGCATTCGCCAGAGGAAAGATAATCGACGATCTTGTCGACTTCGCCATTACGAACCACGGGGCGCATCCCGACGCTGTTGGCGTTGGCGAAGGGGACCATGACCTTCAGGCTGCTGGCGGCAATCTTGAGTAAGTAGAATTTCTCGACGGAAGTGCCGATGGTCCGGCTGCTGATTTGTTCGATGATCCCAACGCCGTGGTTGGGGTAGACGACCTTGTCGCCGATGTGGAAAACGCCGTTTCCGTTCATGGAGGGGCCTCGGCCCGAGGGTGCGTCAGTCTGCTTCTAGTCTAGCCGAGTGGGGCCACTTAGGCAATCGAAAGCGGCGCGGGGCAGCCTAAGCGGTCGATCTGCGCATCGATTTTGTATCTTCCCGGCCCTAAGTCGTTCCGCTTGATAGAGTTGGTCTCTTAGGTTTTGGCGCAACCGGGGAACTCGCCCTGCCACTCCCAATCGCTGCGGGTTATAATGCCCAGTGGATGACAGAAGAGATCAAAAAGAAGCTTCGGGATGAGCTGAACACTCTCGAGCATGAGTTAGCTTTCGATATCCCGAGAGAACTCAAAAAGGCCGTCGCTCTCGGCGACCTGAGCGAGAACGCGGAATACCACACCGCCAAACAGCGCCAGGAGTATCTGAAGGCGCGGGTTCGTCAACTCGGACAACGGCTGGCCGATTTGTCTCTGGTCAACATGAACAACATCCCAAAGGACAAGGTTGGTTTGGGATCGACGGTCACGATCTTTGACGGCACCAAGAACGAAGAGATGCGATACGAGTTAGTGGCGAGCGAGCAATCGGACGTGGCGGCCGGCAAAATATCGACAACTTCTCCGATTGGCCGCGCTTTGCTGAACAAGAAGGTTGGGGATGTAGCGACGGTGGTCACGCCGGGTGGTAGCCGTGAGATGGAAATCCTGAAGCTTTCGACGATGCACGACCTCGCCGAGGCCAAGCTCGATACGGACTCGAAAGCGAAACCAGAATGAACTGCAGTTTTATGGGTGGACATGAGTTGGACTAGCGGAGTTGGCCGCGCCTGCGGCGTTTTGCTGGACGCGATTGTGCGGTTGCTGGCTCTCTCCCGCATTAATCCCAACGTTTTGACCTTGATGGGGCTCGTGGTGAATACCTACGCCGCGTTTCTGTTTGGATACGCGAACGGCGACAATCAGCGCCGGATGTTCCTCTACGCCGGGTTGGTGATCATCGGATCGGGGTTCTTCGATCTGGTAGACGGCCGCGTGGCTCGCCTTTCGAACCAAGTGACACGCTTCGGAGGATTTTTCGACTCCGTCGTGGACCGCTACAGCGATGCGTCGCTTTTTTTCGGCTTGCTGGTTTTCTATGCACGCGGCAACCGATTTTTCTATGTCGTACTCGCAGCGCTGGCGATGATCAGCGCCATTATGGTGAGTTATGCTCGCGCTCGCGCCGAGTCCCTGATTGGCTTGTGTCGCGTCGGTTTCATGGAGCGCCCGGAGCGCCTCGTGCTGCTCATCATCGGGGCTGTGTTTAATGTGATGGCTCCCGTGTTGTGGGTGATTGCGGTGCTTTCGACGATCACGGTGATCCACCGGATTATTTACACATGGCAGCGCACTACGGAGATGGACGCGCCCGCTCGGGCGGCATAGCCTGCTAGACTGACTTTCGCGACTTTCTGCGGAGCTTTCCAAATTGCCAACTAATCCTGTTTTGGTCGTGCATGGCGGTGCCTGGGATATCCCCGACGACATGGTCGAGGCCCATCTCAATGGTGTGCGCAATGCCTCTGCCGCAGGATGGCATGCGCTGGAGCGTGGCGGGTCGGCGCTCGATGCGGTCGAAGAGGCCGTGGTCGTTCTGGAGGACGACGAAACATTCGACGCCGGGCGTGGCAGCTTTCTGAATCGCGACGGCAAGGTGCAGCTTGACGCATTCATCATGGATGGTGCCACTCTGCGCGGCGGCGGCGTGGGGTGCGTCGAACGGCTACGGAATCCGGTTCGCGCGGCCCGTAAGATTCTCAGCGATAGTCCGCACGTTTACTTCGTGGCAGAGGGCGCCGAGCGCTTTGCCGCCGAACATGGGATTGAGCTTTGCCGCAATGAAGATTTGATTATTCCGCGCGAGGTCGAGCGACTGCGCGAGTATCAGGCGCAGGCCTCAAAAGATGGCAACGACCTCTTCGCTCCCGCTGCGCAGGACATGCTATCGCACGATACGGTCGGAGCGGTGGCTTTGGATCGCGGGGGCAACATTGCGGCGTCGACGTCGACCGGTGGCACATTGAACAAGGCTCCGGGACGGCTCGGGGACTCGTCGCTGATTGGGTGCGGATGTTATGCCGATAATCTGAGCGCCGCCGCATCCACTACCGGATGGGGAGAGCCCATCATGAAATTGGTGCTGGCCAAGTGGGCTGCGGATCGCGTCGAATCCGGTAGCCTACCGGAGTGGATCGCGAAAGAAGCGATGAACTATCTGAAGCAGCGGCTGAACGGACACGGCGGAATCATTCTGCTCGATGCGCAAGGTCGGTTTGGGATTGCCCACAACACTCCGCGGATGGCGTGGGCTCTGCATACCGAGCACAAGCAAGATGCAGGGATCACGCGGAACTAGCCGGTTTCACGCTCCGGCTTGAAGTTCGCTTTCAGTGAGAGCTGAAAACTGACAATTGAAAACTTCTTCTAGAATTCCACGTGGGCGCGAAAGGTGGGAACGACCACCGGTCCCCGGTCGCGGTTATAGCCGGGATTGTTGATGTGTTGAGCGCCGGGCGCGAGGTAAATTCCGCGCCAGATGTGCGCCGTGTAATACGATTCGACGATATTTTCTCGCCCGTAGCGCAAGCCGCCATCGCCCAGCAGGAAACCTTCGCCACCGTCGGCCAGATACACCTGATGATCTTTCTTGATTCCGTTTGATACGAAAGCAATGCCCGCGCGGTCTTGCTTGCGATGCCAGAGCGCGCCATTGGCACCGATCCCCTGGTTGAAGGTCGAATCGACTTCGGTGTATGCGAACGATTCGGTTCTTCCGTTGTCCCATCCCCAGCGCGCGTAGGCGGTGAAATTTCGCGTGAGATTCTGCTCGAGGTTGATGCCGAATCCGTATTTGCGGGTGACGTGCCAGGGATGGTTGGTAATGTCCGGAACTTTAACGGTGCCTTCTACGAACTGCTTATTCGCGTCGCGGTAGACGCCCATGTTGGCGTAGTTGGTGTAGGCGAGCAATCGCACTACTCCTGCTTTTTGGGGAATGATGCCGTGGCGCAGTTCGTATTCGTAGTTTTCCGCATGAACCTGCCAGGGGCGCCATACGAGATCGATTCCGTTGGCAACTTTCGGCATAAGGGCCTCGGATAGACGGAACCCCCAATTACGATCTTCGTAATCGGCGACCAAGCCGACCGTGTAGCCGCGAGTGTCGGCGGCGTAATCCCATGCGCCGTTGTTGTCGACGGACCAGTTGATGAACTGAAAATGTGTGTCGGAGCCGATGGAGTTGGTGTCGAAGAAATCGGGCATGCTGAATTTGCCGAAGCGAATCTCCAGGCGGCGGCGCGGCAATTCGTCGAACAACGAGAGATAGTTGCGCTGGTTCTCGACTTTATCTTTGCTCAGGGCGAACACTTTGTGAATTATGCCCCGGCCGAGGTAGGGAGCTTTGCTCAACGCAGGATTGCGAACGATGTCGAGATCCGTATTTCCGGCAAGCCCGAAGCCCTGGCTAAGGGCGGAACCACCTGCTTCTTCGATATCCACCAGGAGTTCGGTGGAATCGTTGAGGCGCAGGCCGGTATAAAGCGTCATCACTCGCGAAGTTGCCTTGTCGTAGTTGGAGCTGAGACTGTGCGGACCGCTGTAGTCCGCATGAAAATCGGGATGAGTTTGAAAGATGAAGTTGGCCTGTCCTGAGAGCCAGAAGCGCGTGCTGGCAAAATGCGGGAGCATCGATTGCGGATCAGCGATAGCGCTGGCATCAGCTTCAGGAGTTCCCGCGGGATCGGTGGCGGTTTGTGCGGAAGCGGGAGGATTCTCTGGGCTTGAGACAGAACCGGACTGCGACTGAGAGCTAGCGGGCGGGGCTGCCGCGAGCGCGATTAGTGTCAGAGCCCATAACGATAGGGAAGCAAGAGGAAGGGACCGGTTTGGCAGCCAAAAGTTCATTATGAAAATGAATTTCAATTTCAATATCAAAGTTTGAGGTTAACGGCCGCGGGCGAGGCTTAGCGACGCTCTTAATCACGATAGGATGTGATTACAATCACGGCTCGGCTGCCAACCTTCTCCCCAAAGTCTGTTTGTTATACTGTAGGGGAGTATACTATAGGCGAGGGTTGAAGAATGCATAATGTCGAAGAAAAGCCCAAGCTTATCCTCCGAATCAAACGCATTAAGGGTCAGATCGCCGCCGTCGAACGCGCGCTGGAGGCGGATCAGGGTTGCTCCGATGTGTTGCAGTTGATCACGGCAGCGCGCGGCGCCATGAACGGATTGATGGCCGAATTGCTGGAGGGCCACATACGTTTTCATGTCATCGACCCGAAAAAGATGAGTTCCGAGCAGGCGCTCGCCACCGACGAACTGATCGACATCGTGCGCTCGTACCTGAAATAAGCGAAACCCGGCGACGCATGTTCGTGGGGCACGAAAAAAAGGACAGCCCGGAGCCCCCCAAGGCCGTCCTGATAAACCCTCCCGGTTAGAAGGGCAACCGGAATTAAGATAAGTGCGGGAGATTGCAGGAGTATTGCAATTCTATGAAAGTCCTATGAATTTGGTCTCACCTGAATCGCGTATGCCCTTGCTTGAAATGCGAAATTTACGCGTGATGCGCGGAGGCAAGGTGGTCCTCGACCATTTCAGTCTTCGCGTTCATGCCGATGAACATATCGCCGTGCTCGGGCCGAACGGGTGCGGCAAATCAACGCTGATTAAGACGATTACCCGCGAGTGCTATCCGGTGGTCCGCAAAGGGTCGAGTATGGCGATTCTCGGAGAGAAAAGCTGGAACGTCTTTGAGTTGCGCTCACTTCTCGGCATTGTTTCGAACGACCTGATGTCGATGTGTACCGGAGAGGCCAGCGGACTCGATGTGGTGCTCTCCGGTTTCTTCAGCAGCACACGGATTTTCCTGAACCATAGCGTAGATGCCCAATACCGACGGCGAGCGGAAGCGGCATTAGATGAGCTAGGCGTCGGTCACCTGGCCGAACGTCCTGTGGAGGAAATGTCGTCGGGGGAAGCCAAACGCGTTCTCATCGCGCGGGCGCTGGTGCATAAGCCACGAGCGCTGCTGTTCGACGAACCCAGCAATTCTCTCGATATTTCGGCGCAGCGGAGTTTGCGGGAGACGATGCGCGACTTGGCGAGGTCAGGAATTGGAATCATTCTCGTCACCCACGAACTGCCCGACATTGTCCCGGAGATCGAACGTGTCTTGCTCATGGCGAATGGTCGGATCATCGCGGACGGACCTAAGGACGAGGTATTACAGGAAGAAAGGCTGAGCGGACTGTTTGGGCTCAAAGTACAGCTCGGGCGGCGGGACGGCCACTACCAGATCTGTTGATGTCCCCTGTGTCGGTCATCACAATTGGATGTGATCGGTCGCGCAGCAGGCCGAAGTGGGGCCGCTGCTATATTGATCGGAAGATCACAGAATCGACTGGAGAAGGAATCATGAGCCGCAAGACCGAACAATCGCGCAGGTTGCAGAAGCGCGCGGAAGAGTTGATTCCCGGAGGCGTGAATTCTCCGGTGCGCGCCTTTGGCAGCGTTGGCGGCGATCCGCTGTACATTGTCCGGGGCCAGGGCTCGCACATATGGGACGCGGACGGGAACGAATACGTGGACTACATCGGCTCGTGGGGACCGCTGATTCTGGGGCATGCGGCTCCGTCGGTGATCGAAGCGGTGATCACGGCAACGCAGAGCGGAACCAGTTTCGGGGCGTCCACTCCGGCAGAAGCCGATCTTGCCGAGTTGGTAATCTCCGCGTTTCCGCACATGCAAAAGGTTCGCTTCGTCAGCTCGGGGACGGAAGCGACCATGTCGGCGATCCGCCTGGCGCGCGGATACACGAAGCGCAAGTACATTGTGAAGTTTGAAGGTTGCTATCACGGCCACTCCGATGCGATGCTGGTGAAGGCAGGGTCGGGAGTGGCGACGCTGGGGATTCCGGGGTCGGCGGGCGTTCCGGAAGAATTCACGCAGTTCACGCTGGCGCTGCCTTACAACGACGTAGGCGCGCTCGAGCAGGCGTTTGACAAGTTCAAGCAGCAGATTGCATGCGTCATCGTCGAGCCGGTTGTCGGCAATATGGGATGCGTGCCTCCGGCGAAGGGATATCTCGAAGCTCTGCGTGCAATAACTTCACGCGATAAGTCGGTACTGATTTTTGACGAGGTGATGACTGGATTCCGTCTGGCTTTCGGCGGAGCTCAAGAGCTCTATGGCGTTCAGCCCGACCTCACAACCATGGGGAAGATCATCGGCGGAGGCTTGCCGGTGGGAGCGTACGGTGGTCCGAGCGAAATTATGGATATGATTGCTCCGCTCGGTCCGGTGTATCAGGCGGGGACGCTGTCGGGGAATCCGCTGGCGATGGCTGCGGGATTTGCGACGCTGAGTTATTTGAGTGGGCATAAAGACGTTTATGCCAGGCTCGACAAGCTTGCGGGAGCGGTTGTTGCGGGAGTCGCGGCAGCGGCCAAAGATGCGGGCGTGACCATGTGCCACAACCGCGTGGGATCGATGTTTACGTGGTTCTTTGCGGCAGGTCCGGTTACGGATTGGGGTTCGGCCGAGAAATCCGATACGAAGGCGTTTGGGCGATTCTTCCGCGCGATGCTGGAGAATGGAATTTATCTTCCGCCGTCGCAGTTTGAAGCGGCGTTTCTGGGAGCGGCGCACAGCGAAAAAGATGTCGAGGAGACGATTGCGGCGGCGAAGCAGGCGTTTGCGTGGGCGCATGCCTAGTAAGAGAAGTCGTCCGCGAAACGAGCACTCACCACTACTTTCTCCCCAAGGCTCCCCTAACAAGCTCGCAAACACGGAAATGATCCTGCTCACCCCGGTCGCAGGATTCACTTTCTGCGGTATTCCCGTACTTATCCTTGATCGTTGGATCGGCGCCCGCTTGTAGTAATTTCGCAGCGCCAAGCGCATCTCCAGAGCGCGCCGCAGCAATGAGAGCCGTCATGCCGGCCTGGGTCTTGGCATCTGGATTAGCTCCCGCATCCAACAACAGCTGAACCATTTTTCCGTCCGAACCGTGGTACTGGGCCAAAATCAGAGCGGTCTCTCCGTGGGAGTCCGCTTTATCGACCGGTACGCCGCGCTCCAGCAGCATTTTCGCGATTTCCAGGTCACCATGCAACGCTGCCGTCATGAGGGCGGTTGCCCCGTCTGAGCTCGTGAGCTTTGCGTCGGCACCTCCTGCTAGAAGTTCCTTTGCAACATCGGTGTGGCCACTGCCGATGGCTTCAAAGAGCGGAAGGTTCCTGAATTCATCCAAGATATTTAGCTTTGGGCCAGTGCAGAGGATTTTACGAGTTTCTTCCAAGTCTCCTTCTCGAATAGCATCAGCCAAGGACTTTGGCTGGGGCTCAGGAATGGAAACCTCGATCGTCTCAAATTGCAAATGGCCGGGATCAAACATGCCATTTTCCTTCGGCTTTAATACGAAATGAAAGTATCCCGTGAACGAACCGTGTACGCTTCTACGCTCAGCGATTCTGATGGGCCCATAAACCTGCTGCTCGCGCTCGGGCTTGCAGTAAAACCACAGGTAAGAGGGGCCACTCGACGGAATGCTCTGGGGATTGGGGTCAGACATGAAGTTGTCACCTTCCCAGCCGAATACCAGCGAAGCTGCAACCCGCACGAGTTGCCCGTCGAATTTTTGCGGGTGTTGTGATAGATCAGAAATTGTAACGTCGATTGGACCCGGTCCTTCCTGGCATTGCAATAGGTTGCTGGCAAGAAGAGCGATCACGAGGATCGAAGACAATGCAATCAATCGCACTCTGATTCCAGCGCCCATATTCCTCCTTAAGACTGCCGCTCTATCTGCTCACAGAACGTTGGCGGGCCGTTAGCTTGCATCTCTTCGATCGTTACAAACTGATACCCGTTGTCTTTATATCGCGCTATCAGATTATCCGTTGCGATCACCGTCTGCGAGCGATCCACTCCGATGCTGCGATGTCCGCCGTCGTGAAGGAGGATGACATCGCCTCCGCGGATTTGGCGAACGACTTTCTGCTCGATCACTGCAGCGGACGGAGCGGTCCAGTCATAGCCAGTTACGTTCCACATGATGGGTTCGAGGCCGAGGTTGCGGGCGATTCTTAGAGTTGCGGGACGTCTTCCGCCGAAGGGGGGACGAAACAGGTTGGAATGTTCGCCGATGGCATCTTGCAGAGCTTTGCGGCAGGCGACCAGTTCAGTGCGCGTCTCGGACGCTGATTTGAAGGTGAGCAGAGGATGGGTGAAGGTGTGGTTGCCGATGACGTGTCCGGCTTGGGCAACGGCGCGCGCGATGTCGGGGCGCTGCTGAACGTAGCGTCCGATCATGAAAAAAGTCGCCTGCACGTTGTGCTTGGCGAGGACCTCGAGCAGTTTTAGAGTGTGCGGATCGTTGGGGCCGTCGTCGTAGGTTAAAGCGATTTGTTTGCTTCCTCGCGGGCCGCTGGCAAAGGTGCGTCCGAACCATTGTCCGGTCGGAGCCATGGACTGGTATCCGGCGGCCGCTGAGGCGGCGATGGCGGTGCTCAGTCCAATCAGCGCGGGGAGCATGGTGAGATTCTAGCGCGTCGTTCGCCTTTGGCTGTTCGTCGTTCGCTATTCGTCGTTCGCAAATCTGCTCCGATGCGAAAAGCAATCAGCGAACGACGAACGACGGAATTCCACAATTGCGTCGAGGCGCGAAGCCATATATTCTGCTTTCGTTCTCCTACAACAAGCGACAATCCATGGCCAAGCTTTTCGAGCTTCCCCGTTACATCGCGGTTGAAGGTCCCATACGAGTGGGGAAGAGCACACTGGCGCGAGTTCTTGGAGAGCGGTTGGCGGCGCAGCGCGTCATCGAACCGGAAGACAATCCGTTTCTGAAGGCGTTTTACGAGGGCGAACCAGGAGCGGCCTTTCAGGCACAGCTGGCATTTCTGATCCGGCGATTCGAGCAATTACGCGGGCTCGATTTGAGCGCGCAATCGAACAAGACGGTTGTCTCCGATTATATTTTTGAGAAAGACAAGCTGTTCGCCTGCCTCAACCTCAACGATCAGGAGCTCGATACTTATAACCGTTACTTCAATTATTTTCGCGACCAGTTGCCGACGCCCGATCTTGTCATCTATCTGCAGGCGACTCCTGAAGTGCTGAAGAAACGGCTGAAGAAAAAGAATGCGGCGGGTGAAAAGGCCATCAGTGAGGATTACCTGATGGAAGTCGTGAAGGCGTACGAGCACTTTTTCTTTCACTACACACAATCGGATCTGCTGATCGTGAACACCTCGGAGATTGACTTTGTCGACCGCAACGAAGATCTGCAGGAGTTGCTGAAAAAGGTTTCCGCGCCGATCAAGGGGACGCAATATTTCCTGCCGCTGGGCGGGGAGAACGCGGCGAGCGCGTAGAGCCGTCGAGTCGATCGTCGTTCGGCGCTGGTCGTTCGCGATACGAATTCGGGTCGGCGAGTGGGTGGTGCTTGACTCCCGATAAAACTCCTAATGAAACTTGCATGGACACCCTGCGCGTTATTACAATTGTAATAACATCATCGAGGCCGCCATGGTTGAACTGAAGATTCGCAAGTTTGGGAATTCGCTGGGTGTGGTTCTGCCCAAAGAAGTGATCGATCGCCTGCAAGCCAGTAATGGAGAGCGGCTCTTTCTGATCGAGTCAGGAGACGGCGACTACCGGCTGACGCCATACGATCCGGCGTTTGAGAAGAAGATGGCGAAGGCGGAAGAGATCATGGGCCGTTACCGCAACACACTGCATAGGCTTTCGAAGTAGGAATCACCGCCTAAACCCTCGTGAAAAAGAAAGAACCACTCTGGATTGAAGAGCGGGATGCGCTTGCGATTCACGACCGGCTGTTGGCATTGCACGGGGGGGGCACAGGCTTGCGCGACCGGGGACTCTTGCAGTCGGCGCTAGCGCGTCCGCGACAACATTACGCTTATGCTCATCGACCGGACGCGGTCGAGTTGGCGGCGCTTTACACGGCTGGAATTATTCGGAATCATCCTTTTGTCGATGGCAATAAACGAACAGGGTTCGTCATCGGAGTGCTCTTTCTGGAACTTCACGGCTTCGACTTCAAAGCGAGCGAAGAAGATGCGACACAGGCCGTGATGGGGCTAGCGGCGGGCACGGTGGATGAAGCCGGGTACACGGAATGGTTGCGGGCGAACGCGAAGAGCAAGAGAGAACGCTGAACGTGTGCCGCATCGACGAATACGTTGGCCGCGGGAACGAAGCCAGTAAATAGCGAGGTTCGGACCCAGCAAAGGTGGCCGCATTTCTCTTGACGGCTAACGATCAATTCTACCGAAGGCCGAGGACGTGAAGAAGCGCTTTCACTGGTTCAACCTCGGCGGTCACCAATAGCACGATCACATGTACCATCCCATAGATCGCGAGGATTGCGGCTTCCGGCGAAGTGCGGAAAAGTTTCTTGTATCTCGTAATCACAGTGCGCTCACTTTGATTACCGCCATAACCACCTGGCAACTCTGGCGAGTTCAATAAGGAAGCATCCGAAGATTAAAGTCCGCAGGAGGATCTTTTGGCAGGCGGCGTAGAAGCCGTCACTGCGGCGCTCCCAGTATCGATGATCACTTTTCCCAGCCATGCGTTACGAACCGGCTTTTTCCTTCGTCATCGCGCTCCTCTTCCAACCGACAAAACTGGATGGTAGTTGAGCCTCTAGCATCTTCTGCTGTTCGTTCCATCTTGCGGAGATCGTTTGACGGCGGTCAGCAGACCAACCAATGTGTTTGAGAAACCCTTTGGCAGCGACGGTGGCCGAGCGCCCCTCGCTGAACGCCACAGAAAAGGCGTTCTTGTCGTTTTTCTGCGCCGCTTGCAACGCGATCCCGCACTTGGCTTCGTCCCACAAAATTCTTACCGCTTTAGCGCCAGCCTTCGCTAACAACCTGGATGCGGCCGCGTTCACGGCGATGCGACCATCCGTAGTCACGGACAGAGTGGGGCTGGAGACCCTGACGGTCGTTCTTTCGAAGGTTTCGTAGCCCATTGTTGACCAACCTACAAGTACTATACAGCGTTCGCGGCGCTGTGTAAAGCTCATTACGCAGCCTGATATGAAGATGCTAACGCGGTGTTATATGCAGCTGCCGCGGCAAGGAGCACACCTCCGGATTCTCTGAGATTAGAACGTCCCAATCGACCAACCACTTTTTTGGGTCTATAATCCACTTCGCGTCATCCCAAGAAGCGTACAGGCTCTATCCGCCTGGTTTGCGGAGGGGCACTGGAGGACATTGTGAGTCTCACCCCGATTGGCGAACCTCGCCGTAAGATCACTACTGCCACGATCCGAGAAAAGAAGCTTCGTCACGAGCCAATCACCTGCCTGACCGCGTACGACTACGCGACTGCGCGGCTGGTGGACGAGGCTGGCATCGATGTTGCGCTCGTCGGCGATTCGCTGGCAATGACCATGCTCGGCTACGAGAACACACTGTCGGTCACGGTCGACGAGATGCTGCATCACGTGAAAGCGGTGCGGCGGGGCGTGAAAGACGCGCTGCTGATCGCGGATATGCCGTACGGGTCGTACCAAGCCGATCCGACCGAAGGGGTGCACAACGCGGCGAGGTTTGTAAAAGAGGGCGGGGCCGAGGCGGTGAAGATGGAAGGCGGCGAGAAGCGCGTCGACGTGATTCGGCGCGTGATTGACGCGGAGATTCCCGTCGCAGGGCACATTGGTTTGACGCCGCAATCGCTCAACATCATGGGCGGGTACAAGGTGCAGGGCAAGACCTTGTATGCCATCGAGCAACTGATGCGCGACGCGATTGCGCTCGATCACGCGGGTGTGGCGTGCATTTATCTGGAAGGCATTCCGCGCGAAGTTGCGGCCATGATTACGGCCGAGGTCGAAGCTCCGACGATTGGGATTGGCGCTGGCCCGGATTGCGATGGCCAAGTGCTCGTATTCCACGACCTGGTGAACCTGACGTTTGGGCATCCGGCAAAGTTTGTGCGCCGTTATGGAGACGCAGCGGCGCTTATTACGCAATCGGTGCTGGCGTTCAAGGCCGACGTGATTTCGCACCAGTTTCCGAATGACAACGAGTCGTATCACTTACCGGCAGAAACGCGGGAGGCACTCGAAACAACACTCCACCGCAAGCCCGCTCTGCGGCGATAATGTGGCCGAGAGAAGTGGACAAAAAATGTCGGGAGGAATCGTGTTTCCGGAAAAAACGCACGCGCTCGGGCCAACTGGCCAACTAGGGCGGCGTTGCGCGGCCGTTATCTGTGTCATTGGACTTGGGGTCGCAATGTCCGGGTGCTCAAAGCCGCCGCAGCCGGTTCCCGTCGAGGAAACCGCCAAGCCCACGGGGCTGGAGTCGATTCCGGCTCCCGATCCCCTGAAGTATCCCCGCATCAGCGATATGGCGAACTGGAGGAATCCATATCTGGTGGTGCGCGAGGATGGAATCGGCATGGTCGATCTTTCGAACCATGAGATCCATATGCTGAAGCCGGAAGAAGTTCCAGCGGAATTAGTTTCGCTTTCTCCCGCTGCATGGCCGTATGGACGAGTTGTGCTAATTGCGCAAGCGATTCCAAAAGACGCCAGCGAACAAACGAAAATGAGCTTGCGGAAGAATCGCGCGTTGCTGATTGGAACTCTTAAAGAATTGGACGTTCAATACCGGGAAGCGCCTTGAACTTGAGCGGCGCACAAGATAAACGGTGATGGGTAGTAGGCTGCCGGAGACGAGGCAGGCCGCGTTTTTACCTCTAAATTGTTACGAAATCCCTAACAACCATGCAGGTTTGCGCCACAATCTCTGAAACCCGGACCGTGTGCCGCGCCGCTCGTGGCGATCGTAAACGGATTGGCGTCGTCCCAACCATGGGCGCATTGCATGAGGGCCACCTGTCGCTGGTGCGGGCTGCCAGAGCGCAATGCGATGTTGTAGCGGTTTCCATTTTTGTGAATCCCACACAATTTGGGCCGGCCGAGGATTTGTCGAAGTATCCGCGGCAATTTGAGCGAGACTGCAGATTGCTGGAGAAAGAAGGAGTCGAGATTCTGTTTGCACCGGCGGTGGAAGAGATGTATCCGCAGGGGCAAGTTACTTGGGTGGTGGTCGATGGACTTAGCGAAAAGCTGGATGGACGGACGCGGCCGGGACATTTTCGCGGCGTAACGACGGTGGTAGCAAAGCTGTTCAACATTGTGACGCCGGACGCGGCCTATTTCGGACAGAAGGATGCAGCGCAGCTGGCGGTCATCCGACGGATGGTGCACGAGCTTAATTTTGGGGTTGAGATCGTGGCGTGTCCGATTGTGCGGGAAGCCGACGGTTTGGCGATGAGTTCGCGCAACGCCTACCTGAATCCGGACGAACGCAATCGCGCTCTGGTGCTGCACAACTCTTTGCGGCGGGTTGAACAAGAATTTGGCGAAGGGGAGCGGGATGCGAAGGTGCTGATCTCGTCGGCCAAAGAGATTCTTGCGCGCGAGCCACAGGTGCGAGTGGATTACTACGAGATTGTCGACCAGGATACGCTCGATCCGGTGGAGCGCATTTCGCAGCGAGCCCTGGTGGCGGTTGCGGCCTACGTGGGGACGACGCGCCTGATCGACAATGTCTTGCTGAATGTGTGAAGCGGATTGCGGGTGCTGGGGCGTTGAAAGGCCTACCGCGAGTGGTTCTGTTTGACTTCGTGCTTACAGCGTCCGTAAGATTCAGCCCTGTCTGAGGTGGGGAAAATGGTGGGCGAGATTATCTCGCATTACCGCATCGTCGAGAAGTTGGGCGGCGGCGGGATGGGCGTTGTGTACAAGGCGGAGGACACGCGCCTCGATCGTTTTGTTGCGTTGAAGTTCCTGCCTGAAGACGTGGCGCAAGACCGGCAGGCGCTGGAGCGATTCCGGCGCGAGGCCAAGGCGGCATCGGCGCTGAACCATCCTAATATTTGCACGATCTACGACGTCGGTGAGCAGAACGGCAAGGCGTTCATCGTCATGGAATTCCTTGACGGGGCGACGCTGAAGCACGTGATTGGCAATCGTTCGATGGAGTTGGACACCTTGTTATCGCTGGGCATCGAGATTGCGGACGCACTGGACGCGGCGCACGCGCAGGGAATTGTTCATCGGGACATCAAGCCGGCAAATATCTTTGTTACGAAGCGAGGGCACGCGAAGGTTCTCGACTTCGGCTTGGCAAAAGTCACGCAGCCGTCGACGCGGGCGGTGGAATCGTCGGGCGTGACGTCGGAGGCGACGGTTGCGGAGGAGCATCTAACCAGCCCGGGCTCGGCCATTGGGACGGTAGCGTATATGTCTCCGGAGCAGGCGAAGGGGAAGGAACTGGATTCGCGGACGGATCTGTTTTCGTTTGGCGCGGTGCTTTATGAAATGGCGACTGGAGTGGTGCCATTTCGCGGGGACACGTCGGCCCTGATTTTTCAAGCGATTCTCGATCGCGCACCGGTGTCGCCGGTGCGGCTGAATCCTGATCTTCCGGTGAAGCTCGAAGACATCATCAACAAGGCGCTGGAGAAGGATCGCAATCTCCGCTATCAGCATGCGGCGGATATTCGCACTGATTTGCAGCGACTCAAACGGGACACGGATACGGGACGGGCGGTGGCGGCGAGTTCGGGTTCGGTGGCCGCGGCGCACGATTCGGGATCGCGTCCGGCGGCGCAGGCGGGTTCTTCGGGATCGAATGCCTCGGTGGGAGCGGGATCGGCGGAAGGGGTGAGACCGGCTAGCGGGCCGGTTCCGGCGGGTGTTGGCAGTGGATCGGCGCAGACGCCGGCCGCGCCGGAACCGTCGAAGAGATCATCATCGAAGAAGTTAATCATTCCTGTAGTCGCTGCGGTTGTGGTGATTGCAGCGCTGGTCGGCGGATTTCTGCTCTATCGCTCCCGTGCAACCAAGGCCCTGAGCGACAAAGATACGGTGGTGCTTGCCGACTTCGTCAACACAACTGGCGACACGGTGTTTGACGGGACGTTGAAGCAGGCTTTGGCGGTGCAACTGGAGCAGTCGCCGTATTTGAATCTGCTGCCGGAGTCCCGTATACGCGAAGCGTTGCGCTTTATGGGGCGACAACCCGACGAGCGGATCAGCAACGATGTTGCCCGCGAAATCTGCCTACGCGAAGGGGCGAAGGCGATGCTCACGGGATCGATCGCGAGCCTGGGCACGCACTATGTGATCACGGTTTCTGCGCTGAATGCGCAGACTGGGGATGTACTGGCGCGCGAGGAGGTTGAGGCGGAGAGCAAAGAGCAGGTGTTGAAATCCCTCGACAAGGCGGCTTCGAGTTTGCGTGGGAAGCTGGGAGAGTCGATCGGGTCGGTGCAGAAATTCGCGACTCCGCTGGAGCAGGCAACAACGTCTTCGCTCGAAGCTTTGCAGGCGTTCAGTCGGGGGCAGCAAGCGCATGTGAGGCTGGACGACGAGCATGCGATTCCAGATCTCAAGCGCGCGGTGGAACTGGATCCGAACTTTGCGATGGCGTATGCCACCTTGGGCGTAGCCTACAACAACCTGACGCAATCGGAACTGGCGGACACTTACATCACGAAAGCTTTCGATCTGAAAGAGAGAGCCAGCGAGCGCGAACGTCTCTACATCTCGTCGCACTACTACGATATCGTGAACGGCGACATTGATAAGGCCATCGAGGTCTACCAGCAATGGGTGCAGATTTATCCGCGGGATACGCCTCCGCGGGACAACCTTTCGCTGCGCTACGCTCTGATTGGGCAGCAGGATAAAGCGCTCGCCAGTTCGATGGAAGCGATGCGAATCGATCCCAAAAATGCGTATGCCTATCAGAATGTCGCCGACGCGTATGAGCGGCTCAATCGTTTTGACGAAGCGAAAGCGGTGGCGGAGAAGGGTGTGGCCCAGAATATGGGCGATTCGATCAATTTCACACTTTTCGATCTCGCCCTGCTGCGTCACGACGAGGCAGGGCAGCGTCAGATCGTGGAGTGGGCAACCGGCAAACCGTACGAACCGTTGTTGAAATGGCTTTGGGCACGCGGCGAGTGGACCCTGGGTAAGGTTAAGATCGCGCGAGCCGATTACGCGAAGAGTGAAGAGGCTGCCAAGCGGGTTGGGTACAAGGAGTTCAGCGGCGCGATTCTGGCGATGGAGGCCCTGGACGCAGTTCATGTCGGGAACGCGGGGGAGGCACGCCAAGAAATTTCCGAGGCACTCGCAGCTTCGAAAGACCGCGATACTCGCTCGATTTGCATGGTGGCGCTGGCGTCCACGGGAGATGGCGCGCGCAGCCGGAAAATGGCGGAGGAACTGGCACAGCAATATCCCACACAGACCATACTCAACAAGGTCTGGATTCCGGTTGCTGCAGCGATCACGGATCTGCAGCAGAACCAGCCGGCGCAAGCCATCATACGGCTCGAAACTGCCGCGCCCTACGAATTTGGCAGTGGACCGGGAGCGTCTGGATACATGATCAACTACCTACGCGCGGAAGCGTATTTGCGATTGAAAGATGGGGCAAAGGCGGCAACAGAATACCGGAAAATTCTCGACCACTCCGGCATCGATCCCGCGGATGTTACCTACAACCTGTCCCATCTCGGAATGGGGCGCGCTTTGGCGCTGCAAAGCGACACGACGGGAGCGAAGTCGGCCTATCAGGACCTTTTTGCGGCGTGGAAAGATGCGGATCCAGATGTGCCCATCTTGAAGCAGGCAAAGGCGGAATACGAGAAATTGCAGTAGCAGGTCGGGCCGCTCGATCTTTCATCCGCGCTCCAGATGCTTTGCATGGCAGACGCACACATAAACGTGCGCTGAGGTACAAACCCTGGCAGTCCTACACCTTTCCCCCGATGGCTCATCGCGGTGGCTGTCTTTACCGTTAAGGAGTCGGCAGGCTTCGAGGCTCGTCGATTTCGACCTCAAGGAGGAAATATGAACAAAGATCAAGTTTCAGGCAAAGTAGATCAGGCCGTAGGAAAAGTGAAACAAAATGTGGGCGAAGCTGTGGGCAATCAAAACATGGCGAACAAGGGAATCGTCGATCAAGCGAAAGGCGCCGCTAAGGAAACCTGGGGCAACGCAAAAGACGCTGCCGAGAAAGTGCATAAGACGCAGACGGAGTCCGCACAGGAAAAGGCCGATGAGACCCGCGGCAAGATCAGCCAGTCGGTACAGGACACCAAGGACAAGGTCAATCATAAGATCGACGAATACAAGGAACGGCACTCCGCGTAACCAGGAGGGCCAATTCTCCAACGAATCAATCGCGTTATCTACAGTGATGGTGCAGCGGTCTTGTTGAGTCGCGAGGCGCCGGAGACGAATGGGTCTCCGGCGATGAGGTAACGAAGTGGGTCGTCCGCAGATTTAACGATTCCGATCCGCGGGGTGACAGTTACGCGACGTACGCGGAAACCATCGTCTACCAACTGCAAGTCGGAGCTTGGGTTGACGAACGACTTGCCGTTATCGCGTTCGCGCGTCACGTCGAGCGCTTCGCATAGGCGTCCGGGACCGGATGCGATTTTCTTCAGGAAGGGAATTTTCTTCGTGGCGATGTCGGTCGCGTCCGAGAAATCGAGACCTCGCGCGGATGCCATTCGCTCAATCCCGGACACGGGTTCTAGTGCGCGAAACAGAACCCCCCCCGCCACCCCATCGGGCAGGCAGGAAACATTCAAGCAGTAGTGATTTCCGTAAATGAAGTAGACGTAAGCGTAGCCCGGAGGACCGAACAGGACCGCGTTACGCGAGGTCTTGCCGGAGGCAGAATGGGCGGCGTAGTCGCCTTTACCGAGGTAGGCTTCTGTTTCGACAAGGCGCCCCGCGAGGACTCCGCCGGCAGTCTTGCGGATCAGTAATTTGCCAAGTAGTTCGCGAGCGACTCGGCGCGGGTCGCGATTGAAGAAATCCGCTTTAAGTTGAGTGGAGCGGCCGATGGATTTCATGCGGTTTAGTTCAGTTGAGCGGATCCAGAGGTGATTATTTGGCCGGCCTGGAGCCTTCGACTTCGCTCGGGGCAGGCTCACGAGACGCGCCGTCTCCACACGAGCTCAGCGATCAGGCTCCACTCTTCAGGTACTTTAGAACTTCTTCGGCGTGGCCTTCGGCCTTGACGTTGTTGAAGATGTGTTTGATTTTGCCGTCGGGACCGATCACGAAGGTAGTTCTGGCGATGCCTTCGACTTTCTTCCCATACATATTTTTTTCTTTGACCACACCGAAGAGATTGGCAATTTTCTTGTCGGGATCGGCCAAAAGTGGAAACGGCAGACTGAATTTATCCTGAAATTTTTTCTGCGAGGCTGAGGTATCCCGCGAAATTCCGAGCAGAACAGCACCGGTCTTCTTGATCGCCGAATAGCTGTCGCGGAAGCTACAGGCCTCAATGGTGCATCCCGGAGTATCGGCTTTAGGATAGAAATAAAGCACAACAGTCTTGCCGCGAAAATCTTTTAAGGCAACCTCTTTGCCATTCTCGTCCGTCGTACTGAAGTCTGGGGATTTATCATTGACATCCATGCAGTTTTCTCCTTGCCGCTCGCAGTCTCATCGCAATTTATATCGTAACGGGCGGTTCGCCGTCATCTTGACCGCCGCGATCTGGCTGGCGATGGTGCCAGTCGGGGCGCAAATCCTGACGCAGTATGCGCGCAAGGGCGCTGTCGATAAAGGGCCTCGCGCATTGGGGTTGGTCCAACTCGCGCCTTCGGGTAAAAAGGGGCGCCTGATTCCGATCGCGATCATGCTAGACGGCAAATTCTTCGACGCCGGTTCCTACAAGGCGAGTCCCGTCCCCATGGCGCTCGACTTCGATACGGTCTATGAGGCCTTTCGCACGGGAGTGTCGCAGGGCGTCTTTACAATCACGCAGCCGGGTCAACTGAATCACGTTTGGATCGCGGAAGGAACCTGGCTTCCCGCGGGAATGGTGGATCCGAAGAAAGCCAAGAAGTATTCCACGCCGGTGATTGCTGACGATGACAAAGATGGTCCGCCGGTGCTGCATCGGCGCGTGGAAAAATCGGATTCCGATAGCGACTCGGACGCCAAGAAAGCTGACAAGAGCAAGGACGATAAGAGTAAAGACGAGCAAAAAGCTTCGCCGCCTGCAGCAACTGGAGGAGCGTCGTCGACCATACCGGCCTCGACTGCGCCGGCCAGCGGGGCGCCGAGCGGGACTTCAACGGCTGGGACGACTCCTGCGACGACAGCGTCGGGCAACGCGCCAGCAGCAAGCGACAGCGCTAAGGCTCCGGCTACAATGCCACCTGACGCCGCGAAAACGGCCGCGACCGCCGCGACTGCCAAATCGGCGGCGGACGATGAGACGATTCAAGATCCGAACCGCCCTCGTTTGCGCCGTGGCAAGCCCGAGTCGACTGAGCATCGCGAGGCGTACACGACATTCGACGCTGCGATCTATTCGCCTGCCACGCCGATGAATGGGAAAGCAGATGCGAAGCAGCCGGCAGACGCGGCACCTCCGCCGGTGCTAATCCCGGCGATTTCAGATGCGGGCGGTCCCGATCCTCGGCCGTATCTATACGAGTTGAAGCCGGTGGAAGAGGCGATTTATCGCAACAAGATGCTGGAACTTGCCGGCCAGCAGCTCCGATCATCCAAGGGCGCGGCCGCGAAAGAGACTGCGGCTCCGCGAAAGACTGCGGCTGGTAAGTCCGCAGCGAAGGCGGCCAAACCGGAATTCGATTACGTGAACTTGCATATCTTCGATCTTTCGAATTCGAATGAGCCGGTGCTCGTTCTTTCTGCCAAGACTCATCCGGCGGATCCGGGCGCGAAGGGGAGCATCGAGGAGCCGAAAGAGATCACGTTAATTGCTCGGACGAATCTGGAGGGAGACGTACAAAAGCTATTTTTCTCGGAGACTGATTCCAAACATTTGTATTCCAGTCCGCGGATGGAACTGATCGACGCAGTGGATGCCGACGGCGATGGCCGAGGTGAGTTGCTGTTCCGCAGAACCTTCGACGACGGCAGCGCGTATGCTATCTACCGTGTCACTGCGGATGGCCTGTGGCCGCTGTTTGAGGGAACGCCGTAGAGAGCAATTGGCAGGTCTCGGGCGTCCGGTCTCAGATATCCGCTTCCACGTCCACGTGCAGGTTTGCGAGGGGACAGCACGGTCGACTGGAAGCTTTTTAAGGCGGACTTTTCAAAACGTCCCGCGGATTGCGAACCTCTATCATCAAGCATCATGAGTTTTGGGGTGTTCCATGAAAAACTGGATTTTGCTTGCGGCTTTTTGTTTCGCTTTCTGCCTTTCGGTGTTTGGCGCTGAAGGCAAGCCTGTTTCGTACAAGTCGGGCGACGAGACGGTTTCTGGCATTCTCTACGCGCCGACGGGTAACGGGCCGTTTCCGGCGCTAATCGTGATTCATGAGTATTGGGGATTGAATGACTGGGTAAAGGAGCAAGCGGGAAAACTCGCCGATCGGGGGTATGTAGCGCTCGCCATCGACCTGTATCGAGGCAAGGTTGCGGACAATCCGGATATGGCGCATGAGCTCATGCGCGGCGTACCGGAGGATCGTGCGCTTCGCGACTTGCGGTCTGCTTATGACTTTCTGGGGGCGCAGCCGAAGGTGAAAAACGATCGCATCGGCTCGATCGGATGGTGTATGGGTGGGGGGTACTCGCTCGATATGGCGCTGGCCGAGCCGCGATTGGCGGCAACGGTGATCAACTACGGACGTCTTGCCAACGATCCGTCGGCGCTCAAGAAAATCAACGCTGCGATTTTGGGCAATTTCGGCGGGCAGGATCGCGGAATTACTCCCGAGGATGTGAAGAAGTTTCAACAGACCATGGAGCGACTAGGAAAGAAGATCGATGTGAAAATCTATCCCGACGCGGGACATGCGTTTGAAAATCCGAATAACAAACAGGGATACCGCGCGGACGATGCGGCCGATGCGTGGCAGCGCACGGTGGATTTTCTAGCGGCCAATCTGAAAAGGTAACGAAAAGGCCATTGATGATTTGCGCGGCTTTCTACAGCAGCCTACCGCTCCCCTTTCGAGGCCACGGAAATATGTTGAACGATTTGTCCAGAGTGGGGTGGTGAGCTTCGGCGAAAACATTCCTAAAAACGTTGCAGTAAAGCGGCCAGGAATTTCCACTTGCCAGACGATACTACTCTGGTTACTATGCAGCCATCTTCTTTAAGCATTTGAGCATAGGCTTTGAGCTTGGCTTTGGGCTCGTTACGCACTTATGAACATCGGCGAAACTATTCGCAATTTCCGACTCCAACGAAGCATGTCCCAGGGCGACATTGAAAAGCGCACGGGCCTTTTGCGCTGCTATCTGTCGCGGGTGGAGAACGGCCATACGATTCCTTCGCTGGATACGCTCGCTAAGATCGCAGGGGCGATGGACCTGGCTTTGTCGCAATTTTTCGCTGACGGACACAGCAACGGTCATAAAGGATTGCCCCAACTTTCCGACGACGAAGTGCGCTTTCTGAGTCAGATGCGCCGCTATTCCGCCAATCTGAACGACAGCGACCGCAAGCTGGTGCTGGCGATGGTGAAGAAGATGGCGTCGAATACGAAGTAGGGCAGCTTTCAGTCGTCAGCCATTAGCCGTCAGCCGTCAGGTAAAACTAAAACCACCGAAATACTGGAAATTCATCGAAGAGTCTTCGTTGCGAAATCTTCGTTCGAAATCTTCGTTCGAAATCGAAGAAGACGGTGCCTTGCCCGAGCCGTAAGTGACGGCTGATGGCTGAGAGCTGACGGCTGCTCTTGAATTACTTTCGTACCACACCTGAAGTGTCCAGCGGGAACCTCGTCAACCCCCAGTATTGAAAGCTAAGCTGTTAGCTGGGAGAGCTCTGTGACGACCGACGAAGAACTGAATTTGCTCGATCAGCAACTGCGACGGCTTAAGATCGAATACGAGATCTTCTTCAACAATCCCGCCAAACGGCCTCCCACTGACGTGGAATGGAAGGTGCTGTCGCTGATTCGCAAATTCAGCGACAGCCCGCGGATGAGTTTCTCGCAGCGTTATCGCTACAACGAGATGGCACAGCGCTATGCGATTCAAAGCGATCTGTGGCGCAAGAAAATGCGAATCCGCGAAGAAGGGTATCGACGGCCGCAAGATGCCCTGCTCTCGGTGCAGGGCGTGCGTGTGCCGGAAGCCCGCGAGGCGAAACATCATACTCCGTATGGACTCAGCCATCATGCCAAGCAGGGCAGTGCTGCGGACGCTGAAACGAAGCAACCTTTCTCGGTGCAATACTCCGGTGCAACGGGCGAACGCGACCAGGTCGCCTCGTTGTTCAAGGCGTTGACCGAAGCCAAACAAAAATCGGGTGAGAAGGTTTCGGGCAACCTCGATTCGTTCGCGGCTTTTGTTCAGAAAAAAACAACCGAGATTCGGAAACAGCACGGCTGCGACAAAGTGGTCTATTCGGTCGAAATGCAGGATGGGCAAGTCAAGCTGAAGGCGAAGGCAAAAAGCTAGCTGCTGGTAGCCAGTTCCCGGTAAGAGGAGTGTAGGTTGAGGTCGCGGCAAACGATTCTGATCACGGCAGGAACCGCGCTCGCGGTAGCTCTTGCTGGCATGTATTGGATCGGACCGGTGGCGCTGTCTTTTTATGCGGCGAAGAAGGCTCCGGCGGTCGCCAGCGTCGTTCCGGTGGATCTGAAAAACAAGTCGATTTCGCTGGCTCCGGGGAGAACGCTTTCGTACTTCGGATACGATTTCGAAGTTCCCTGGACCGACCTCGAAGAAAACAAGATCGCTTTCTATCCAAAGGATAAGGCGGAAAAAACGAAGGTGGATCTGCGTTTCCGTTCCGGCTTGCGACTAGTCGTCCGCTCGGCCCGTCCCCGGGAGTGGGTGAACGATCTTCCCAACGACGTTAGCGTCTCAGCGCGGGATCTGGAAGCGGCCTTCGGGCACGAAACCATGAACTCCGACTATCAATTCGTCAAGACCCTCTATGAGTTCACGCCCGAAAATATGAATCATTGGGCATCGTTGCAACGAGGCGTCACCAAAGAGGAATTCTTGCTACTGATCAAGTCGATTTCACTGCCAAAGGCGGCCGAGACCGGAATCTTCAATGTGCAGAATCACGACTACAAGGGCTTTCAGCTAGGCGACCCGCGTGTTCGACAATCCAAAATTCTGGTTGATTTGTACTCGGAAGAGGGCGGTGTCGAGATCGTCTTCCTGCAAGAAGATTATTGGAACTTCTCGGGCGTGACGCAGCCTGAGATTAATCGCGTCGTCCAGTCGTTCCGGAAGGCAGCGCCCGGCGAAAAGCCGGCCCCGGAGATTGCACAAACGAAGCCTGCGCTAACGAAGGTTGCACCGAAGCGGACCGCGCAAAAAGCGGCCGTTGTGCCGGTGAAGAGCTCGAACTAAGAATCGGGAAGTCACTCCATCGTTCTAGCCTGCTAGAATTTCCCGTCTTTGTTTCCTACTTCTTTCGAGGTTCTCATGGCTAAAATTCAGCGCGCCATTCTTAGCGTCACCGACAAATCAGGACTGGTGGATTTTGCCCGCAAACTATCCGCTTTTGGGGTGGAACTGGTGTCGACCGGAGGGACGGCCAAACTGCTTCGGGAATCGGGCATAGCGGTGAGGGATATTTCGGAACTGACCGGGTTCCCTGAAATGCTGGATGGGCGCGTGAAGACGTTGCATCCCAAGGTTCATGGCGGCATTCTGCACCGGCGTGAGGATGGCGGCCATCGGGCGGCGGTGGCAGAGCATGGGATTCCGGCGATCGATATGGTGGTGGTCAATCTCTACGCGTTTGAGAAGACTGCGGCGACGCCGGGCGTGCCGTTTGAGGAGTTGATCGAGAACATTGATATTGGCGGGCCATCGATGATCCGTTCGGCGGCGAAAAATTTTCAGGATGTTGCGGTGGTGACGTCGCCGTCGGATTATTCCGCGATTGCAGAAGAGATGGGATATTCGGCGGGCGCGCTCTCGCGCGAGACGAAATGGCGGCTGGCACAGAAGGCGTTTGCCACGACGGCGGCTTACGATTCCGCGATTGCGTCGACGCTCGAGCGTGTGGGGGGAGATTTTACTCTGGAGTCGGCAGTCGGGTTTCCGTCGAATTTGCGGCTGTCGTTGCAGAAAGTGGCTGACCTGCGCTATGGAGAGAATCCGCATCAGAAGGCCGCGATGTATTCAGACGGTTCGGCGACCGGCGTTGCCAATGCGCGCCAGGTGCAAGGCAAAGAGCTTTCATACAACAACATTGTCGACCTGCAGGCCGCATGGGATCTGGCGCAGGAGTTTGACGAGCCGGTGTGCGCGATTATCAAACACACGAATCCCTGTGGCACAGCGACCGGCAAAACGTTGGCCGAGGCTTATGTGCGGGCTCTGGAATGCGATCCGGTTTCGGCGTTTGGCGGGGTGATTGGAGTGAACCGGACGGTCGATGCTGCGGCGGCGAACGAAATGGCCAAGCTGTTCCTAGAAGTGATCGCGGCTCCTGCATTCGACGAAGGGGCGAAGGCCGCGTTTGCCTCGAAGAAAAATCTGCGGCTGGTCGAGGTTCCAGCGGGACAGCAGAACTGGGTGCTGAAGAATATTTCGGGAGGGATGCTGGTGCAGGATGCGGATCTGCATAAGTTGGCGGAGTCTGATTTGAAGGTCGTTACGAAGCGAACGCCCACGCCGGAGGAAAAACGGGCGCTGCTTTTTGCGTGGAAAGTGTGCAAGCACGTGAAGTCGAACGCGATTTTGTATGCACGCGATGGGCAAACGGTGGGGGTAGGCGCGGGGCAGATGAGCCGGGTCGACTCTTGCAAGCTGGGTGCGATGAAGGCGCAATTGCCACTCAAGGGGACAGTGGCGGCGTCCGACGCCTTCTTCCCCTTTCCAGACGGTGTGGAGGAGATCGCCAAGGCGGGGGCGACGGCAATTATCCAGCCTGGAGGCTCGGTGCGCGATCAGGAGGTCATTGAGGCGGCGGATCGGCTCGGTTTGGCCATGATCCTGACTGGGGTACGGCATTTTAGACACTAGAGCCGGACATTAGACTCGGGCATTAGGCGATTTGTCTTTACCTTCTTTTACAATCATCCGTCCGAAGCCCCTGTACTGATGGCTCTATATCGGAATCACGCTTTCTCGCCTTCAGAAGCCTGGTCGAGGGTAGAATAAGAAATCCGCCTGGCCGGGGATCAGCATCCAAATAGTTAGTGTCCAATGCGGGTGGGCTGCATTTTACGGGTTGCGGAACTTACATGAAAAAACAGCTGTCGGTGGTTACCGTCGTCCTTTCGGGATCTTTTTTGTTTGCCCAGAATTCACTGGCCCAGAACCAGCCCGCTCCTGCCGAGAATTCGCCGGCTTCCGTGGCGCCGCAGCCTGCTGCCAAAGTGAAGGCGCCGGACCGCGCAGCCGCCTATTATCACTTCGCGCTCGCGCATATGTACGAGGAGCAGGTTGCGACTTATGGTCGCAGCGAACTGGCGAACAAAGCCATCGAGGAATACCGCGCCGCCATCGATGCGGATCCGACGTCGGCTTATCTGACATCGGGCCTTGCGGAGTTGTATGCGAAGACAGGCCGCATTCGCGATGCCGTCGTCGAAGCCCAGGACATCATCAAGAAGAACCCCAACAATCTGGAAGCGCGGCGCCTGCTGGGCCGGATTTACCTGCGATCGCTCGGCGACATGCAGGCAGGCAGCGGTTCCGAGAGTGTGTTGAAACTGGCAATTGAGCAGTACGAGCAGATTATCCGTTTGCAGCCGGACAGCATGGACGATCACCTGCTTCTGGGGCGACTTTACCGTTTGAACAACGATCTGCAAAAGGCTGAGACTGAGTTCAAAACCGCAACCAAGTTACAGCCCGACTCCGAAGAAGCGGTCACTACCCTGGCCTATCTCTACAACGAGCTAGGGGACACGACTCGCGCGGCCCAGGTTTTGAGTTCGGTGCCAAGCACTGCACGCTCAGCCAAACTTTACTCGGCGCTCGGCTACACCTATGAGCAGCAGAAACAATACAAAGAGGCTGTCGAGGCCTACCGGCACGCGATTGAGCTCGATCGCGACAATCTGGACGCGATTCGCGGCCTGGCGCAGAACTTGCTGAACGACGGCCAAGCCGATGCCGCTCTGGAACAATACAAAGTAATTGCGGACGCGAATCCAGAAGACGCGCAGACCTACATACGCATTGCGGAGATCTATCGCAAACAAGGCAAGTTTGATCTCGCGCTCGAGAATCTGAAGAAAGCCGAATCGATGGTGCAGGATTCGGTCGAAGTCCCTTACAACATCGCCGCCATTTACCAGGCGCAGGGCCGCTATGACGAAGCGATTCCGATCATGCGCGACTTGCTGAAGAAATCGGAGAAGGCTGACGGCAAATATTCGAACGGCGAAAAGAGTAACCGGGCAGTGTTTCTGGAGCGGCTGGGCACGATTTATCGCGACCAGGGAAGTTATCAATCGGCTATCGAACCATTTCGCGAGATTGTCGCCCTAGGCGGAGACGACAACATCGAGCGTGGATACCAGCAGATCATTGATACGTGGCGCGAGGCGAAAGAGTGGCAGAAAGCTACGGATGCTGCCAAGGAAGCGGTCCAGAAGTTGCCGAGCAGCCGCGATTTGAAGATGGTGCTGGCGTCGCAGCAAGCCGACATGGGGGACGCCGACAAAGCGCTGAAAGACGTGCGCGCGATGTTGAAAGGCGATGCTGACGATCGCCAGGTGTACATTGCTCTCGCGCAGATGAACACGCGGTTGCGCCGCTTTCCCGACGCCGAGCAGGCGCTGGACAAGGCCGAACAGCTTTCCACCAAGCCCGAAGACAAGGAATATGTATGGTTCCTGCGCGGCTCTACTTTTGAACGCGACAAGCGTTATCCCGAGGCCGAAGAGCAATTCAAGAAAGTGCTGGCCAGCGATCCAGAGCACGCTTCGACGCTGAATTATCTCGGGTACATGCTGGCGGATCAGAACATGAAGCTGGAAGAGGCGCTTAGCTATATCAAGCGCGCCGTCGATCTTGATCCAGCAAATGGAGCGTATCTGGATTCACTTGGCTGGGCGTATTTCCGCCTCGGGAAGTACGAGCAGGCAGAGGACAACCTGTTGAAGGCTTCGCAGAAAATCAACACCGATCCCACGGTGCACGATCATCTCGGCGACCTTTATCAGAAAACGGGACGGTTGAAGCTCGCTGCTACTAACTGGGAACGCGCGCTGACAGAGTGGAACCGGACGATCGCGGCGGAAGTCGATCCGGCAGACCAGGCGCGGGTACAGAAGAAACTAGATTCCGCGAAGATGAAATTGGCCCGGGAAGAGGGCGCGAAGTAGTAAAGCATTTTCACCGCCGAGACTCCGAGAGCGCGGAGAAAACCTTTTTGGCTTTCTAAACTCCAAGGGATCTGTACTGCAAAGATTTGCTGGGCTACCTCTGCGTCTCGGCGGTAAAAAACTTGCCGAAACCAGCAGCCGAAGACGCTGCTAAACTCTTTTCATGCTGGCCGATTACGCGGTACGCGTTGAAGACTCTCGCGGGCGCCGCTTTCCCGAGCCGCCGCATCCCTATCGCAATGACTTTCAGCGTGACCGCGATCGTGTCGTCCACGCGCGCGCGTTTCGCCGTCTGGAAGCGAAGACGCAAGTCTTCACGCGCCGCTACTCTGATCACTTCCGCAACCGGCTGACGCATACGATTGAGGTCACGCAGATCTCGCGAACGATCGCTGCGCAACTCGGGTTGAATACCGATTTGGTTGAGGCGCTGGCCCTGGTGCATGATCTCGGGCATCCGCCGTTTGGGCACTCGGGAGAGAAAGCTCTGGACACGGCCATGCGGCAGCACGGGTTTTCGTTCGATCACAACCTCCATGCTCTGCGCATTGTCGAGGATTTCGAAATTCGTTATGCGGCGTTTCGCGGACTGAATCTTACCTTCGAAGTCCGCGAGGGAATTATTAAGCACTCGCGCGATTACACGGTCGAGGCTCATCCTGAACTCGCTGAATATCAGCTTGACAAATTACCGCCGCTCGAAGCGCAACTGATCGACCTGACTGACGAAATCGCTTACAACACCGCGGATTTAGACGATGGTTATGAGGCGCATCTGCTGACTGTCGAGCAGATTGCGGAAGGCGTCGACATGTTTGCGCGCCACTATGACGAGGCCAGGCACCGATATCCTGATGCCGCGGAGAAGCTGGTTTTTAACGAGGCACTGAAGAGCATCTTCGACGCTTTTGTCGGAGACTTGATTACGAGCACGGCGCAGCGGATCCAAGGCGCTGGCGCGCGGTCGGTGGAAGACGTTCGCCGCCATGTGGAGCGTCTGGCGGCTTTCAGTCCGGTGGTTGAAGAGGAGCGCCGGCAGCTGAAAAGTTTTCTCTACGAGAATCTTTATTACAGTCCTGCGCTTGAAGGAGAGAAAGAAGACGCCGAGCGCATCACGGCAGAGCTCTTTGCGCACTGGATGGAAGAGCCGGACGACTTGCCGCGCAACTATCGAGAGAAAGCAGCGGAAGAACCTCTGCAACGTGTGATTTGCGACTACATTGCCGGGATGACGGACCCGTTTATCTACCAGCAATATGAGAAGTACTGCAGTTCGTGATTGGCCGCTTCGAATTTAGTAATCCGAGCGCAGCTTGGAACAGCTTCTCCCCGCACACATTTTGGGAACAGGTAGGGGTCCCTCGCTGCGCTCGGGATGACAATTTGAAGCGGGTTCGAGCTACTTTGTGTAAGTAATCCGGTACACCACGTTCGCCGCGTCATCGCTCACGTACATCGACCCATCGCTGCCGAAGACAACGCCCACCGGTCGGCCCATCCAGCGGCCTTTCTTGGTTTCGCCTGGCGCGATGAAGCCGGTGATGAAATCCTGGGCGCCGCCCTGGGGTTGGCCGTTGGCGTCGAGTTTCACGCGAACCACTTTGTAGCCGGTCGGAATGCTGCGATTCCACGACCCGTGAAATGCAAGAAAGATGTTGTTCTGGTATTCGGCGGGAAATTGCGTTCCTTCATAAAATGCAAGTCCAAGCGGAGCGGAGTGCGCCTGCATTTGGACCTTCGGCTCAAGCACGCTGTTGCAGCGATCGTCGCCAGGCTTGGTGAAGTTTGAATCGGGCACGCGGTCGCCGTAGCAATAAGGCCAGCCGGCATCGCCTCCGTTTTTGCCAAGGTCGTAGATGGTCTCGGGCGGAAGATCATCGCCCAACCAATCGCGGCCATTGACTGTGACCCACACCGTATCGGTCTTCGGATTGAGCGCTATACCGACCGCGTTACGCAGGCCTTTGGCGAAGATTTTCTGTCCAGTACCATCGGGATTGAATTCCATCACAGTGGCCCGCCGCTGATCTTTTTCGATGCACACGTTGCAACTCGATCCCGCCGAGATATACATTTTGTCGCCGTGGAACAAAATGCTGCGGGTGGAATGCCCGCCGCCGGTCGGCAGATCGGCGAGTTTCTTGGGATTGGTGGCGCGCAGATTCTTCTCGTCCCAATCGTAAGACCGAATCTTGTCGTTCTCAGCGACGTAGAGCTTTCCTTGATAAAACGCGAGGCCATGAGGTTCGTTGAGTCCACTGAGAACATCCACGGTGCGCTCGGCCTTGCCTGAGTTTTTGGGATCGGCAAGCGCAACTACTTTGCCTTCTCCCGATTCGCTTACCAAGAGCACGCCGCCGGGAGAGAAGATCAACATGCGCGCGCCGTCGATATTGTCGGCGAAAACGGAGATGTGAAATCCGGCGGGTGCCTTCAGTTGCGAAAGATCGAAGGGAGTTTTTTCGGCGTGGACGAGATTCGCGGACGCTAGAAGCGCCAGTACACAGGCAAGCGCGGAGAGCCGAGGCGGCAAAAGGGAGAGTGGGAGAGTCTTTATTCGCATATTGTAGTGGGATGTTCCACGAGAACTTTCGGTCGATTTTTTTGTGGCTGTGTTTCGGGAGAAAAAGATTTGCAGGCAGTTTTTATATCGGTTCCCGCCAAAATTACCGCTGGCAAGGCCACTTGCAAGATGAGAGACTATGGAGTATTGCATTGAATCTAAAGTACTTATTAAAAGCAACCGATAGCGCGCCATTTGGCACCCAAACTGTTAGTAAAGGGAGTGGCTGGCAGTCGCGGCCTCAATTTTAAAGGGCCATTCGTTGCATGGCATTTTGCCCGTATCCACGATTTTTTGATGGTTTTGGAAGGTAGAGAGACGCAGTCAAATCGCGCGCTTAGCGCCTGGAGTGGCTCCCCACTCCTCACTTGGAGGAAAGTTGAAAATGAAAAATCGCATGATCTTCGGTCTGTTGCTGGCTGGCGCTCTGACCCTGCCGGCTCTCGCACAAGACAATTCTGGTCAAGCTCAACCGGCTGCTTCGCAATCGTCTTCGACGATGTCGCAGAGCGGCGCGAAAGGCGACACGGCGACCGGAAAAGATCCCTTGCAGCCAGAAACGCGCGAGGGATTCTGGGGACACATGAATCCATTCGCGCGCAAGAAATACGTTGCGCGCCAGACCCAGCCGATTCGCGATCGCATCAACGAACTCGATGAGTTGACTGCTTCGAACAGCAAGGCGATCAAAGACACCGACGCACGCGCGCAGCAAGGCATTCAGCTTGCCTCAGCGAAGGCGAACGAAGCGGATCAGCATGCGATCGATGCTGGCAACAAGGCGCAGGCCGCGCAGCAGACCGCGCAAGACGCGCACACTCGCCTGAATACGGTCGAGCAGGTCGTTACCAACATCGACCAGTACCAGCCGACGACACAGACCGAAATCCTGTTCAAGCCGGGACAAACCGTGTTGAGCCAGAATGCAAAGAACGCGCTGGATGAAATGGCCACGCCGTTGAAGAGTCAGCGCGGCTACGTCGTCGAAGTGCAGGGCTTCTCGTCCGGTCATGGACAGGTTGCGATTGCGAACTCGCAGAAGATGGCCGAGTCGGTCGTGCGCTATCTGGCGCTGAACCATGACATTCCAATTTATCGGATTTATCTGGTGGGCATGGGGAATGCTCCTTTGCCGAGCACAGCAACAGAGGGCGAAGCGAAGCCGAAGCGTATCACCGGTGGACGCGTCGAAATCAGCCTGCTGAAGAACAATCTGGAGCAACTTTCGTCGGCGGGTACTCCGGCGGCTACAACGACCCAACCCCAACAATAGTTACGGTGTACCTTCCCCTGGAAAGCCTCTCGTGAAAACGGGAGGCTTTTTTATTGGCGGCGGAATGGTGCGAAGCTATAGAGGCTCGCTTGCGTGGACTTCCGCGCAAGCGGGGAAAGATTCGTGTTATTCTCCAAGCCGTTATGGAAGCTTTGTCCTTTTGCCGAACTCAATCGATGGCGGGCCCGCTGTTTCTCGCCGCGTCGAGCAAAGGGTTAGTGCGGCTCGAATTTGAAGGGCGGATGCAGAAGCCGGCCTCGTCTACCATCCAGTTGCGGGAATCGAATGTGGATCTGGTTCCGTATCTCCGCGAGCTTGAAGAATATTTTGCGGGAGAGCGGCGCGAGTTTTCCATGCCACTCGATCTCCGCGGAACGGATTTTCAGCTGGCGTGCTGGCGCGCTTTGCTTGATATTCCCTACGGAGAGACGCGGAGCTATCGGGAGATCGCGCAGGCGATCGGTCACGCGCAAGCCTACCGCGCGGTGGGAATGGCGAATAACCGGAATCCGATTGCCATCGTAGTGCCATGCCACCGTGTCATTGCGTCGAGCGGAGCGCTTTGCGGATACGGTGGAGGGCTCGATCTTAAACGCAAACTGCTTGATCTCGAGCATGCAGGTGTACAAACTTCTCTTCCGCTCGCGCTGGGCGCCGCATAATCGGCGCCGCCGAAGGTACTTTTCCCATGCTGCCTCGCATCGACTACTCGGTAACGGTTCCGGTATCGGTAGACGCAGCGTTTCGGGCTTTTCAGGATTTTGAACGCTTGCTTCACCGCGGCATTTATACGGAGGCTGCGTGGATCCAGGGTGAGCCTTGGCAAGTCGGCAGCCGCGTACGATATGTTGTTTCTCATCCGGTTGAGGCGACGATTTCTGCCGTGGTGACCTCGATTAGCGCGCCGCGCGCGGTTTTTTTGCTTAACCACGCTCTCGGCGTTACAGCGGAGCAACACGTTTCGTTTGGTCCGGACCTCAACGGTGGAACTCGAATACGAATGATGATGAACCTGATCGGCACTTCGACCGAACTTTCCGAAAGCGCCGTTCACGATGCCGTCACATTTATCACCCGGGATGCGCTCGATACGGTGGTCGCGCTGTGCCGGCGTTCGGCGTCGTCGGCGACCGGCTAGCGAAGCGACTGACTGTTTCAGGCGCTGATCCTTCTGCCTTCGATCTTCTCAGATCTGGATCTGCGGCGATGTTCTTCGTTATTCCTGTACACTAGCCGCCATGTTTAGCGGCCTCCTACGTTCGCGAATCCAGCTTCTTCGCTAAAACTATTGTGAAGGCTCCGAACTCATCCACGGCTGCTACGGTCCGCAAGGCTGGCTTTTTCTATTTTGTCTTCGTGATGTTTTCTTACACGACGGGCGGTCCCTTCGGACTGGAAGGCATGGTCACGACGAGCGGTCCGGGGATGACCTTGTTGTATCTGCTACTGATTCCTCTCTTCCTCAGCATTCCCGTATCGCTGGTTTCCGCGGAACTGACCACTGCGATGCCCGTCGAAGGCGGGTTCTATCGCTGGACGCGCGCCGCGTTCGGAGACTTCTGGGGATTTCTTGCGGGGTGGTGGAACTGGTCGGCGTCTTTTCTTCTCGGAGGCTCGTATGCGGTGCTCTTCACCGACTACCTGACGTATTATTTCCCGGACATTGTGGGTTGGAAGCACTGGCTGGTATCGTTCGCTCTGATCGCCGTCATCACATGGGTCAATATTCTCGGCATCCAGATGGTCGGCAAGGTGGCAACTCTCTTCGAGTTGTTCATGTTCATTCCTGTGATTGCACTGGTCGTGATTGGACTCGCGAAGTGGCATCACAATCCCTTTGTGCCGATGGTGCCACCGAACCAGCCATTCTCCAAGGTCTTTGGAGTCGGTCTGGCACTCGCGATCTGGCTTTACTCGGGCTACGAGCAAGTCTCGAGCGTCGCCGGGGATGTTGAGAACCCGCAGCGTGCTTATCCGCGTGCGCTCGCCCTGGTGGTTCCGTTGTCCATCGCAACCTATTTTTTGCCAACCTTCGCGGGGCTGGCGGCGCTTGGTGACTGGACTGCGTGGAAGGACGGCTACTTTTCTACGGCGGCTTTCCTCATCGGCGGTCCGTGGCTTGGTCATTTGATGACGGTCGCCGCTATGATTGGCAACGCCGCGCTGCTCAACAGCACAATGCTGACAGCGACTCCCATGCCATTCGCGCTCGCCGAAGATGGCTACCTGCCGCCCTTCCTGACACAACGGCATCCGCGCTACGGCACGCCGTGGGTGGCCATCTTGATCTCGGCGGCAATCTACGCAGCTCTGGCGCTGCATTCCCTTGGAGAACTGATCAGCATCTATGTGTGGCTGCGGGCCGCTACGACGGTAATGACGGTTCTCTCGGCCTGGGGATTGCGCCGAAAGAGGCCGGATTTGCCCCGAGCGTTCCGCATCCCTGGTGGCAATCCCGGACTGCTCTATGTTGTAGCCATGCCCGTTGCGATGACCTACGTTGCCGTTCGTTACAGCCCTCCTATTGCGCTGCGATGGGGGCCGTGGGCGCTCGCGGCCGGGCCGGTGGTTTATGTGGTCGTGAAGTGGTTTGCCAGGCGCGCTGCACGGCGTTCCAGTACAGCAATCTAGTTTGGTTGGGAGTATCGTTTTAGAGTTGAAGTAGAACGCAGGCCCGAGGATTCCATGCTCTCTACAATTTGCGATCTGAGCCGAAAGTTGCGCGATCGATCCATTTCTCCGGTGGAACTCACTCACGAGTGCCTGGAGCGAATTGACAGGCTGAACCCAGAGCTCAATGCGTATATCACGGTGAGTGCTGAGTCCGCGCTGCAGCGTGCGAGGCTCGCGGAGCGAGAGATCTATCGCGGCCATTATCTCGGGCCGCTGCACGGCATACCCATCGGACTGAAAGACATTATCGATACCGAGGGCATGCGCACGACCGCCGGCAGTGCGCGATTCAAAGATCGGGTTCCCACCGAAGATGCCGAGGTGGTTCGTTACCTGCGCGCCGGCGGAGCCATTATTCTGGGCAAGCAGAACATGCACGAGTTTGCCTACGGCGGCAGTTCGATGATCAGTGGGTTTGGAGAGGTCCGCAATCCGTGGGACACGAAACGCATTGCCGGAGGTTCATCAGGAGGCTCGGCTGCGAGCGTTGCCGCTATCCTGGGCTTCGCGGCCGTGGGCACCGACACGGCAGGCTCGGTTCGCTTACCCGCAGCATATTGCGGAGTGGTGGGACTGAAACCAAGCTACGGTCGCGTGAGTGTTCGCGGAATCATTCCCTTGGCAGCCTCTTATGATCACGTCGGACCGATCACCCATTCCGTATATGACGCGGCCTTGATGATGCAGGTCATGACAGGGCATGAATCGACAGGGCCTTGCCTGGAGCCAAGTTTCATCTCCGCTTTTGACGAATTACCCGCGAATGTGCGGGTCGGCGTGCCGCGCGACTTTTTCTTCGATGACTTGCATCCGGACATTGCGGCCGCAACCGAAGCGGCAATCGACGTTTTTCGCAATCTGAATGCCCGGATTCGCGAGGTCAAGCTGGAGGTTTCGACGGATCGCACGCTGTCAAACGCCGAGGCGTATGCGTACCACAAGATCTTTATCGACGATTCGCCGGAGCTCTATCAACCTGCGACTTTAGCGCGGCTGCAGGCTGGAGCGAATATTTCCAGCGGCGAGATTTTGCGTGGCCGCCGGGAACTTGAGGCAAGTCGCGAGCAGATTCGCAAAGTGTTCGACGAAGTGGATGTGCTGGTGACGCCGACGACTCCGATTCCGCCGCCGCTGATCGAAGATCTGCGAAAGCATCCGGAAGATCTTCGCCCGCAAGAGTTGTTGATGTTGCGCAATACGCGCCCATTCAACGTCTGGGGAATTCCGACCATGTCGATCCCCTGCGGATTCACAAAAGAGAGTCTGCCGATTGGCCTGCAATTGGCAGCCGCGCAGCGGCATGGAATTGTACTGCTGCAGGCGGCTCAGGCTTATGAACAGGCCACGGAGTGGCACAAGATGACTCCGGCATTGTTGCGCGAAGTGTGACAACGGAGTTGCGACGAACGGGCGACAAGCAGCGCTCGGCGAAAAGACGTCTGAGCAGCTTCCTAGCGCGCTGGTGATCGTTGCCAGGGCTGAAGAATCTTGACTGAAGCCATCCCGGCAGCGGTTGCGGCTTGAATACCCATATCCGAATCTTCGAAGACCAAGCAAGCTTGGGGCTCTACGCCCAGGCGCTTCGCAGCGATCAGGAACGGTTCAGGATCGGGCTTGCTCTTCTCGTAGTCTCCTGCACAAATGAGCGCGTCGAAGCGGTCGAGAAGCTGGAGCGCGCTGAGGGATGCGGTGACCGATTCGCGAGTGCTTCCCGAGACAACCGCAAAGGGAATTTCGCCATGGCCGAGGTTGATGTGTTCGAGAACCTCTGGAACAGCCTGCAGTCGAGGCAAATGGTCGTAGTACAACTGCTCTTTTCGTTGAGCCACATCCGCGACAGGCATCTTTAAGCCGCGTTCGTGGTTGAGCGTGTCGATGATCTCAGCGACCGACATGCCACCCCAGGCATAGAAGAGCTCTTCCGAAAATTCGCAGCCCACTTCGGAAAGAGCCTCTTTCCATGCCAGGTAATGCAGCGGCATAGAGTCGGCGATGGTGCCGTCGCAGTCGAAGAGGTAGGCGTGAAATTGTCCAGCGGGTAATTGTAGTTTCATATGGTGATGGCGGTGGCGGACTCGAGAATCACACTAAATGCACTTTCTTGATTTTGCGCCCGAGCCGGAGGGTCAAACTTGCGCCTGCGTGAGCTTTGACGATCGGAGTGATCGTCTTCACGCCGTCGACGCTGACTGCACCTTCTTTTATTTTTCGATCCGCCTCGGTGGTGGAGGCTGAGAATCCGATCTTGACCAGAACTTTCGCGAGTCGCATGCCGTCTCCCTCGCGATTCACAACCTCAGCGAAAGAAACCGGAGCAACTTCGATTTCTTCTGGAACCTGATCGTCTTGAAACTGCTTCGCCCAATCCTCCGCCGCCTTTGCTGCGGCTTCTGAGGAGTGGAAATCGGCGACGATGGAGCGCGCCAGCTCTTTTTTTAACGCCATGGGATGCGAGGTGCCGTTGGTGACATCGGCTTTCATAGCTGCGATCTGCCCGGCGCGAACATCGGTCAGCAATTCGTAGTAGCGCCACATCATCTCGTCTGAGATCGACATGACTTTGCCGTACATCTCGAGCGGTGGCTCGTGAATGCCGATCGCGTTGCCGAGTGATTTCGACATTTTGTTGACGCCGTCGAGGCCTTCAAGAATCGGCATGGTCAGGACGATTTGCGATTCTTGTCCGTAGGCGCGCTGCAGTTCGCGTCCGACGAGCAGATTGAATTTTTGATCGGTGCCTCCGAGTTCGACGTCGGCCTCGAGCGCCACCGAGTCGTATCCCTGGGCGAGCGGATAGAGGAGTTCATGCATGGCGATCGGCTTTTCGTCGTGGAAACGTTTGTGAAAGTCTTCGCGTTCCAGCATCTGCGAGACGGTGTATTTCGCGGCCAGGCGAATAAAGTCTTCCGCCGAGAACTTCGAGAACCAGCGGCTGTTGAAATCGACCACGGTTTTTTCGGTGCTGAGGATGCGGAATACCTGAGCCTTGTAAGTCTCTGCATTTTCCACGATCTGCTCGCGGGTCAGCGGAGGCCGGGTTGCAGAGCGCCCAGTAGGGTCGCCGATCATGCCGGTGAAATCACCGATCAGGAAAATGACGGTGTGGCCTAAATCCTGAAAATGCTTGAGCTTGCGCAGGAGCACGGTGTGCCCAAGGTGCAGATCGGGGGCAGTTGGGTCAAAGCCGGCTTTCACGCGAAGCGGCTTGCCGGAGGCGAACGAGCGCTCGAGCTTCGAGCGCAATTCGGATTCCTTAACGATCTCCGCTGCGCCCTTCTTGAGGTAAGCCAGTTGTTCGTCAACTGGGGGAAAATTAGCCATGCGCTTCGATTATAACGACAACTGCGCGTCCCTCACTTCGTTCGCGATGACAATAACGGGGCTCAGGACGCGAGCCGGTAGAAGCTGAGAGCGGCGTCTCCTTGGTTCAGCTTGCGGTAGCGGCGCAATTCGGCGAAAGCTTCTCCAGGATCGAAACGCTTTTGGTGCTCGGCAATCACGAGAGTCCGCTCGTGGACGAGTTGCGAACTGGCTAGGGCCGAAAGCGTCTTTGAATATTCCTCTTCCATCGAGTAGGGAGGGTCGAGGAATAAGATATCGGCGGCGTTGCCTGCCGCGTCCAATTGGCGCAGAGCTTTGAGCACTTCGGAGCGAACAATCTGGAATCCGGTCGTGATGCCGAGCGATTTGAGGTTGGCGGCAATCAGGTCGGAGGCCGCTTTGGAGGACTCGACGAAATGGACCATGCGGGCCCCGCGGCTTAGCGCCTCGATTCCGATTGCACCGGTTCCGGCGTACAAATCGATCCAGGCCGAACCGGCGAGGGCTTCGGGATTTCCTGAGCACAGCACGTTGAACAAAGTCTCGCGCAGCCGATCGGAAGTGGGGCGGATTTCGACTCCTGGCAGTGATTTCAAGGTGCGGCGTTGGTACTCTCCGGCAATGATCCGCATAGGCTCTTCGTGATCATAGCGTTTTCTGCATTTCGAGAGCGGCTGGTTCGCCAGCCGTGCCAGCCCTTTCGATTTTCGTCTGCGCATCTCCGCGGGGGTCAATCGGTGTCTAAGTAGATAGAATACTGATAGGCATGTCGATGCGTAGCTGGTCCATCCCGATCGGACGTCTCTTCGGAATCGAAATCCGCGTCCATTTGACGTTCGTGTTTCTGCTGATTTTCTTGCTCAGCACGGCCGCCACTACGGCGGATCCGAACATCGCGGTGCGGATATTGGGCCTTGTCGGCATTATCTTTGGGAGCGTGGTTTTTCACGAACTGGGGCACGCTTTGGTAGCACGCGGCTCGGGCATTCCCGCGAAGGGCATCGTGCTGCTACCGATTGGCGGCGTTACGATTTTTGATGAAGCACATGTCGTTCCTGATCCGGTTGATGGCTGGAAACGCGATATTCGCGTGGCTGTTGCAGGGCCGCTGGTCAATCTTTTCATCGCCGGAGTAGCCGCTTTGTCGCTCTTGGCGGCGATCCCCAATTTCTCGCTGACCGCGAGGCCGCTCCTGGATTCAAGCGCCCTCTTGCGCAGTATTGTCTGGGCGAACGTTTATCTCGGTTTGTTCAACCTGCTGCCGGCGTACCCGATGGACGGGGGAAGGGTTCTGCGGGCTCTGTTTTCTCGGCGCGTGGATATGATGCGAGCGACCCAGCGCGCGGTAAGTATCGGCAACGTATTTTCCATTCTGATGATCATGCTGGGAGTGCTGATGAGCACGCGCGCCGAGACGAGGTGGGACGGTTATTGGCTGATGATGATCGGCTTCTTTTTATGGGCTGGAGCGCAACTGGAAGAGCGGTCCGCAATTTTTCAGTCGGTGTTGCAAAGTGTGCGGCTGGAAGAGATCATGCTGACGGATTTTGCTACGCTGTCTCCCGCGGACACTCTGGAAGACGCGCTGGAAAAGGCAGTACACACCTTGCAGGACGATTTTCCGGTTGTGCGCGGCAGCGATATGGTGGGAGTGGTCTCGCGGCAGAAGATTCTGGAAGCGCTGCGCGCCGAAGGGAACGGCTACGTGCAGGCGATCATGAATCGCATTTTCGAAGTGGCCGCCAAGCAGGAATCGCTTGCCTCTGCATTTCGCAAGCTATCGTCGCGCAATCTGAGCATCATCCCGGTGGTCGACGAACAGCATCTTGTCGGTATTGTCACGCTGCAAAATCTGATGCACTCCATGTCGCTTTTGGCGGAGAGCCGCAAACTGCGGCGGGAAGCGCTTGACTCGTAGTAAAGAAAGTCAGAAGTCAGATTGCTTGTTACCTTTTACCTCTGCCCTCACCCCTGACATTCTGCGTAGGTTTTCTGGGCGGCGCGCACTGCAGATCCAAATTCAACTGGAATGCCGGTGGTTGCGGCGATGACGTGCTCGAGTGCGGCTAATACGCCGATCGTGTCGAGGTAGTCGTAGTAGCCGATGTGGGCGATGCGGAATAATTGCCCCTTCATCTCGGCCTGGCCGTTGGCGACCACGGCGCCAAATTGGTCGCGAAAATGCTTGCAGATCGTCGTGGAATCCGCGCCCGGCGGGGCGGCCACGGCGGTCAGGGCGCTGGCGGGAGAGCCTGGAGCGAACAATTTGAGTTCCAAGGCTTGCACGCCAGCACGAGTCATCGCTGCGCACATTTCGGCATTCGCGACGAGAGCATCGCGGCCCGCGGCGAGATTGCCGTTGCCCATTTGGCGGATGTAGTCGAAGGCTGCGGCGAGTCCTGCAAACAAGGATGTGGCGGGGGTATAAGCCGTCTCGGCCTTGGCCGCCGACTTCCGTTCCTTGCGCAGGTCGAAATAAAACCGCGGAGAAGTGGTGCTTTCCATGCGCTGCCAGGCGCGCTCGCTGATGGAACCGTAGGCCAATCCGGGAGGAATCATCAGCGCTTTTTGGGAGCCGCCGATGATGACGTCGATGCCCCAGGCGTCCACGTCGAGGCGCGATGTCCCTAGACCGGTTATGGCATCGACGACGAAAAGAGTGTCAGGCAAGGCGCGAACCAACTTCGCGATCCCCTCAATGTCATGGCGCGCCCCGGTTGAGCTTTCGGTTGCCTGTACATAGACGCAGCGAACGTTCGGCGACAGCTGAAGCCGGATTTCGTCCAGCGAAAAGGTCTCGCCGTAGGGAGCTGAGACCGTCTCGGTCACGCAGCCGAAAGCCTTCGCAAGCGACGCCCAGCGCTCACCGAATTTGCCGGCGGTCAACACTAAGACACGGTCGCCCGGAGAGGTCAGATTCGAGATCGAGGCTTCCATGAAACCGGTGCCGGATGAACTGAGCACCAAGACGTCATTCTTCGTCCCGATGAATTCCTGCACATCGGCAAGAACGCTCTTGAATAGAGCGCGAAACTCGGCGGTGCGGTGGTGCGTACCGTAAGACGCCATCGCCGTCTGAGCGGCGGGAAGAAGAGGGGTAGGGCCGGGCGTGAAGAGTCTGTTTTTCTTAAGCATGGGATTGGGCACTCAGGAATGCCTGAGGCGCCCAAAAATCAGGATAGTGGAAGACAGCGGATTCGCAAAACCGAGACGTCGAGATGCGCCGAGCGCTGCGCGATCTGGGTTATGTTTGCTGTTCTTCGGTGACTACTGAAAAATACTTCAGGTTGGCGATTCCGAATGAGGTGGTGATGGCGACGTCTGAGGCGTCTCGTCCGGTCGCCATGAGCACACGGCCGATACGAGGATGATTGTGGCGGGCGTCAAAAGTCCACCAGCGGTCTTCGAGATACACCTCGAACCAAGCACTGAAATCCATGGGATCGGGGGAAATGGGAACGCCGATATCGCCCAGGTATCCGGTAGCGTAGCGTGCCGGAATGTTCAGGGCGCGGCACAGGGTCACGGCCAGATGCTGGAAGTCGCGGCAGACGCCCAAACGCTCTGTAAAGACATCCAAAGCGCTTTTTGTGGAGCGGGCGTATTGGTACCCGAAGGTGATTTTGGAGTGGACCCAATCGCAAACTGCCTGCACGCGCGACCATCCGGGAGCGGTGGAGCCGAACAGCTCCAGCGCGATCATCGAAAACCGGTCAACCTCGCAGTAGCGACTGTTGTAGAGGTAGCGCAGGGCGTCGTGGGGCAATTCATTGACGGGGAGTTCGCGAGCGGAAGTGTTAACGGCGTCGGGAAGTCCCGTGTCGTTGATCGAAGTCGAGTTCGAGAGTCGCAGCAGACCCGCGGGGGCGACAAAGCGAGTGCAGCGATTTCCGAAACTGTCGATGAAGGTCTCGACCTTGGTTGCCGGCTCGACGCGCAACTCGTCTGGTTCGCGTAGATCGGCCGCACGTGAAGGGTGAACGTTCAGCGAGGTTACGATCGTCGCCGGGCCCGGAAGATAGAACTCCATGTGGTAACCCAACCGTAGAATCATGGGGAGCTTTGGATGTCAAAACCCTTTCGATGGATGGCACAACTCTAGATTTTGGCGCGGATTCACTCAAACTCAAAAAGTTGAGGGGCGGGGCAGCGTTTTTGAAATGCTGCCCGGCTGGAGCCGCTAAAAATTCGTGCGCGCCGCGTTCTATAATCCGGGAATGCCCCTAATCGACCAAATTCAGAAAGACATCGTGACGGCCATGAAGGCCCGTGAAGAGCAGCGGTTATCGACCCTGCGGATGGTCAAGAGTGCGCTCAAGAACAAGGAAGTCGAAAAGATGGCTCCGCTCGACGACAAGGAATCGCAGCAGATTCTTTCGACGCTGATCAAACAGCGCAAGGATTCGATCGAGCAGTTTACCAAGGGCGGCCGGCAGGAGATGGCCGACAAAGAAGCGGCGGAAATCAAGATCATCGAGACGTATCTGCCGAAAGCGGCCGGGGACGAAGAGATTGCCGCTGGAGTGCGGACAGCGATTGCCGAGATGACGCCGCCTCCAGCGATGAAAGATATGGGAACGGTTATGAAGGCCGTGATGTCCCGCTTCGCGGCCGCAGGAATGCGGGTGGATGGAAAGGTGGTTAGCGAAGCGGTGAAAAAAGAGCTGGCGGGAAAATAGTTAGAAATACGTAGGAATGCGGCGGCTACTTGCTTTGCTGCCACTCGCGATACGCTTCGCTCTTGCCGATGCCGCGTTCTTTGGCGACTTTCTTCAGAGCAGTTTTTTCGTCAGCCTGCTCTTCGGCCATGATTTCGCGCACACGTTGAGCCACGCTGATTGTTGAGGCCTCGGGCCGAAGGTCTTGGGTCTCGGCTTTGGCGATCAGGAGGGTGATTTCGCCTTTGACGTCGCCGCGGGATTTGAGCTCCCGAAGAATTTCGTTGGCACTCCCACGCAGGAATTCCTCGTGCAACTTGGTGACTTCGCGGGCGACGACCACGTGACGGGCGTCTCCTAGAAGCCCGGAAATATCGGCAAGCGTCTCGAGCAGACGATGCGGCGCTTCGTAGAAGACTTGCGTCCGGGGAGAATCTTTGATGCTTTCGAGCAACTTACGACGCTGGCCTGACTTCGAGGGGAGGAATCCGCTGAAGCGGAAAGAATCGGTGGGCAGGCCGCTGGCAACCAAAGCCGCGAGAAAAGCCGAGGCCCCTGGAATTGGGACGACCGGCACATGATGGCGTATGGCGAGGGCAATCAGGCGAAACCCTGGGTCGGAAATGCCGGGCATGCCCGCGTCGGTGACGAGCGCGATCTTGGCGCCGCCTTCGAGATCGACCACCAGTTCGGCGGCTTTCGTCATTTCATTGTGTTCGTGGTAACTGACTAGACGGGTCTGTATACCGTAATGGCTGAGCAATTTCAGAGTCTGACGGGTGTCTTCGCAGGCGATCAGGTCGACTTCTTTGAGCACCCGTAGAGCGCGGAGGGTAATGTCCTCGAGATTGCCGATCGGAGTGGCGACGAGGTAAAGCGACGGGCCGCCGACGGTTCCGTCTCTTTCGGAACTACTTTTTTGCACAACTTCTTGCATGAGGCGAGTCTAGCAAGAAACTCTGCATCACGGAGGTACGGAAGAGCGCAGGGGACCCGTAGAAATTTGCTTTGACTTGCTCCGTGTCCCCGCGCCTCCGTGGTAGATTCGTGCTGTGAATGGGAACCATTTCGATAAACTAAACAATTCGCCTTTTATTCGCTTCGTGCTAAACTGACCAAAACTGATGTGACAGCCAACACTTCACGCCCCAGCCTGTGGGTGTAGGCTACGAAGCATTCGCACCCGGATTTCAGATTCATACAACAGGAGCAGCTATCATGGCCGACGAGCGTAGCCGAGCAGAAGACCGAAATAACGAGCGGGGCAAGGCAATTGAACTTGCCTTCGCCCAAATAGAGAAGCAGTTTGGCAAGGGTTCCATCATGCGGCTGGGTTCGAAGGAAGCCATCGTCCCGATCTCGGTGATTTCGACGGGGGCGATTTCGTTCGATGCTGCGTTAGGGGTGGGCGGAGTGCCGCGGGGCCGCGTAGTCGAGATCTTTGGGCCGGAATCGTCGGGCAAAACGACCATCGCGCTGCAGGTGATTGCCGAGGCACAAAAAGGCGGGGGCATGGCGGCTTTCGTCGATGCCGAGCACGCGCTCGATCCGGGATACGCGAAGAAACTTGGCGTCGATGTCGATAACTTGCTGGTATCGCAGCCCGACTATGGCGAGCAGGCGCTTGAAATTACAGAAGCTTTGGTGCGTTCGAACTCCATCGACGTGCTGGTTGTCGATTCCGTTGCCGCTCTCGTTCCGAAAGCCGAACTTGACGGCGAAATGGGCGACAGCCACATGGGCTTGCAGGCGCGGCTGATGTCGCAGGCGCTTCGCAAACTCACGGGCACGGTGTCGAAGTCGCGTACTTGCCTGATCTTTATCAACCAGATTCGCGAAAAGATTGGTGTGATGTTCGGCAATCCCGAAACCACGACTGGCGGACGCGCGCTGAAGTTTTATTCTTCGGTGCGTATCGACATCCGGCGCATTGCGGCGATTAAAGAGGGCGACGTGGTCACGGGGTCGCGGACCCGCGTGAAGATCGTGAAGAACAAAGTGGCTGCGCCGTTCCGCGAGGCTGAGTTCGACATTCTGTATGGACAAGGCATCTCCCGGGAAGGGGATCTGCTGGATCTCGCTGTGGCCCAAAATATCCTGGAGAAGTCGGGTTCGTGGTTCAGCTACAAAGGCGAGCGCATCGGGCAGGGACGCGAGAATGCCCGCACTTTCCTGCAAGAAAACAAAGACACGCTGGCGAAACTGGACACCGAAGTGCGCAAGGCGCTGGGGTTAATTCCGTCCACGGCTGCTCCGGCGCCCGCTGCGGTTCCGGCGCAAGCGACCGGAACGACTGGACGCGTTACCACGATGCCGACGGCCGCGACGGAGACGACGAAGGTGCCAGCAGCCAGAAGATAGGGCTGAGACGGGAGCGGACATCCTAGTCCGCTCCCGTCGCACGTTACGCCCTGCCCGGGGCCACGCTCGGCATTCCTCTTTTGATCCAATCACGCTTTCAATTGCCATCCCCGCTCGACGCCGCATACAATCCTCCTTTCGTTGACCTTGTCGTCAGCCGAGGCCCTGTGAAGCGTATTAAAGCCATATATCCGGGATCGTTCGATCCTCCGACCAACGGCCATCTCGACCTGATCGAGCGTGGCAGCAAGATCTTTGACGAGCTCGTGGTTGCGATTCTCCGCAATCCCGAGAAAGACCCGCTGTTTAGCGTTCCGGACCGCCGCAAGATGCTGGAGGCAATGACTGCGGGTTTAGAGAACGTTTCGGTCGACACATTTGACGGTCTAACCGTCGATTATGCCCTGCGAGTCGAGGCGAGCGTCCTGCTGCGCGGGATTCGCGCCATCAGCGACTACGAATACGAGCTCCAGATGGCCCTGATGAATCGCAAACTCCAACCGGGGCTGGAAACCATATTCATGATGCCCGCCGAGAAATATTCCTACCTGAGTTCGCGGCTGGTGCGGGAAGTAGCGCAACTGGGAGGATCGATCGATTGCCTGGTACCGGAACTGGTCGCGCAAAAACTTCGTGAGAAAATGGATGTGGCTCACAAGTTCGAGGATGGGACGTCGCCAGGCGGCAAAATGGTTTCTAAACCGAAAGTGCCGTTCGAACGGAAGAGCAAGTCCAGAAAAAAGAAAGTTTGAGTCGAGCCGATCATGAGCACCGTAACTGCACCCGTCACCCACCCCGTCCACCTGACGGAACGTATCAATCGCATCGAACCCTCCGCGACCATGGCTGCCGTAGCCGAGGCTGAAAAACTGCGCCAGCAGGGGATCGATGTCGTCGACGCGACTGCGGGCGAGCCGCATTTTGCGACGCCGCAGCATGTGAAAGACGCGGCCATCGCGGCGATACAGAACAATTTTTCGAAGTACACGCCGGTGGGCGGCACGACCGAACTGAAAGACGCCATCATTCATCGGCACGCCGCCGACTTCGGCTCGGCTTACAAGCGCGAGGAGACTTGCGCCTCTGTGGGGGGCAAGCACGCGCTGTTTAATGTGATCTCGGTGCTGGTGGATCATGGCGACGAAGTGATTTTGCCCGTGCCCTACTGGGTCTCGTTCAAAGACATGGTGCGTTACGTTGGCGGCAACTGCGTGCTGCTCGAAGCGGACGAGTCGCAGGGCTTCCGAGTGACTGCGGATATGGTCGAGCGGCTGATTACGCCCAAGACGAAGCTGATTATTCTGAACTCGCCGTCGAACCCGTCGGGTGCGGTGATGAGTCCCGCGGACATGACTTCCGTCGTTCGCCTGGCGCACGAGCGCGGCATCTGGGTGATCTCTGACGAATGCTACGTCTATCTGAACTACACGGGCCAGAATTTTTCGGTGGGCTCGCTGACTGAGTTTCGCGACCGTTTTCTGGTCGTGGGATCGCTCTCGAAGACCTATGCTATGACCGGATGGCGCCTGGGGTATACGCTCGGTCCGGCGGCGGTTGTGGGAGCGGTGCAGAAGCTGCAAAGCCAGTCGACTTCGAATCCGACATCGATTGTCCAGAAGGCAGCGGTCGCGGCGCTAAATAGTTCGCAGCAATGTGTAGCCGATATGCGCGCGGAATACATCAAACTGCGCGACCATATTGTCGGCGGATTGCGGGCGATTCCGGGCGTGAAATGCACCATGCCGGAAGGCGCGTTTTATGCGTATCCGAACGTCTCGGCATTTTTTGGCAAGAGCGGAATGAATTCAGGCGCGGACATAGCGAGCGGATTGCTGCACAAGGCGCACGTTGCGACGGTCGCCGGAGAAGGCTTTGGCACGACCGAGCACGTTCGAATTTCGTACGCGACTTCGATGGAAAACCTGGACAAGATGCTGGAGCGCATGCGGAAGTTCTTCGGCGAACTGTAAATTTGCTGCCGCTCTTTCTTAAGCCAAAATGTTTAACACAGACCCAAAGCGGGCATTCAGCCGTGTTATTTTCATCGCCCTTGGGGTTAGCGCAATAGGGTTTGGTCTCGCTCCGCTCAGACATGGTTATCTCTTCTATCAGAACGGGTGGGGCGGAGTGGTATTCGGACCATTAGCGATCTTATTTGGAGTCCTGTTCATAGTGTGCGCGATATTCGAACGTGACATTTTCAAGCTTGAAGTGAGGCAGATCCGCAACCAGCACAGTTACGAGCGCCCCTGCCGTTGATGTAAGCTTCTAACTTCGCTGCTCGACCGAATGACCCAACTTTACCCACTTCTAATGTCGCCGGCCTTTGACCCCCGTCCCTGGGGGACGCTTGATCTTTCCGCCATCTATCCAAACGCCAAGTTCAACGAGCGGATTGGAGAGGCGTGGCTTACTGGCGACAATTGCATCGTCGCGAACGGGCCGCTGGCAAAGCGTTCTTTAGAGAATCTCAGCAAATCGTTTGGCGCGGAGCTGGTGGGCACGGCGGCGCGTGATCCCCGGCGCTTTCCTTTATTGTTGAAGTTTTTGTTTCCGGAAGAGCACCTGTCCGTCCAGGTGCATCCCGACGACGCCACGGCGCAACGCTTCGGAGAGCCTTGGGGCAAGACCGAATGCTGGTACGTCGCCCATGCTAAGCCCGGGGCGAAGATTGCTCTAGGGCTAAAGCCGGGTACGACGGTCAGCGAATTCGAGCAGTCGATCCAGGAAAACCGCGCGGAAGAGTTGCTCAACTGGATTAACGTTTATCAGGGCGAGATGATTTACGTAGCTGGAGGCACAGTGCACACGCTGGGGCCGGGCGCAGTGATCGTCGAGACGCAGCAGCAGTCGGATACCACCTATCGTCTGTATGACTACGGTCGTCCACGTCCGCTTCATTTGGAACGCGGGCTGGCATCGGTGAAAGAGAAAAATGCGTCCGGGAAAGTGATTCGGCCCGCGCCGGTCGCGATTCACGGAGGCAACAGCCGGCAATCGTCCATGATTGCGGCACCTTACTTCTCAGTCGATTTTTTCGAACTGAAGGAGCCGCATGTGTTCTCGACTGCCGCGGGGAACTCCGGGAAAACCTCCGTGCAGATTCTGGTCGCCGTGGAGGGATGCGGAGTCGTGGAGGCGCAGGGGCGAGATCCCGTAACACTGGCCAAGGGAGACGCGGTTGTGATTCCAGCGGTCACGCAAGGATTCACAGTGCGGCCGCAGTGGCAGATCGAATTCCTGAAGGCAAGCGTACCGGGAGTGGCACCATCGGAGCCGGCCACGCGGATGTAAGTGGTTCTTGCAAATCGCAAATCCCTTAAGCGAATTGTTTGTCCGAATACTCGGGCCTTTGGCCGCGAACGGCGTGAATGTTAGGCTCTATATAACTGTGAAGATAAGCCCACACTTCTATCCTGTAATTCTGGCTGGCGGCCGCGGGACGCGGTTCTGGCCTTTGAGTCGAAAGCGGCGCGCCAAGCAACTTCTGGCTCTCGACGGCAAGCAGACGATGATCCAGCAGACGGTGGCGCGCCTGACGCCGATGGCTGCGCCGAAGCGTTTTTGGATTATCACAAATGATGATCTGCGTCCCGCGATCCTTGGACAAATGAAGGGCTTTCCCGCGAAGCAAGTCGTCGCGGAGCCTGTGGGACGCAACACGGCTCCGGCGATCGGCCTGGCAGCATTTCTTTTGCTTCGGCAGGATCCCGATGCGGTGCTCGGCCTCTTCCCTTCGGACCATGTCATCGCCGATCCCGCGCAGTACCGGGCAACACTGAGCCGAGGAATCGAGATTGCGGCCGCGGGTGAAAATATCGTTGTGCTGGGTATTCGTCCGACTCGCGCGGAAACCGGCTACGGCTACATCGAGGCCGGTGCTCCTGCTCAGGATGGTTCGCTGAGAGTGCGTCGTTTCACCGAAAAGCCCGATCTGGAGCGCGCCAAACGGTTTGTGGCGGAGGGAAACTTTTATTGGAATAGCGGCATGTTTTTGTGGCGGGCCGACACGTTGGCAAATGCTTTGCAGGAGCATCTGCCCAAAACGGCGCCGTTGCTCGAAAAAATCGCCGCCGCTTACGGCACTAGCAAATTCGCCGCCACTTTTCGGCGGCTTTATCCGAAATGTGAAAACATCAGCATCGATTATGCGGTGCTCGAACCTCGTTCAGCCAAAGGAGAGGCGCAATCCCGCATCTATTGTTTGCCATCCGATTTTGGATGGAACGATTTGGGATCCTGGACAGCGCTGCATGAGCACCATACCGCGAAATCGAAATTGAACGCGGAAAGCGTACTACCGCTCGCACGAAGTTTTGCCTTAGACGCGGAAAACAACTATGTACACGTGCCCGGCAAATTCGTCGCGCTGGTCGGAGTCAGCAATCTGGTGATTGTCGAGACAGAAGATGCTTTGCTGGTCACTACTCTCGACCGATCTCAAGATGTCGGCAAGATCGTGAAGCATTTGGATGAGAAGAAGCTGAAGAAGTTGGTTTAAGCGCCGTTCGCGGTCCGCTAATCGTCGTTGGCTATTCGCGTTTTGCGCCACCTTCGCGCTTAATCCTGCGCTTCGCGGGGCGCCTTTGCGAACGACGAACGGCGAAGAGCGAGCGACCAAATAATCCCATGACTCAAATCAAATTCGGTACCGACGGCTGGCGCGGTCTCATTGCTGACGATTTCACGTTTGATAACGTCCGCCTGGTGGGCGCCGCGATTGCCAGCTACGTTCTGAAACACGAAGATCCCACACATGGCGTGGTGGTCGGATACGACACGCGGTTTGCCTCCGATCGTGCCGCTCGCATGGTCGCGCAGATTATCGCCGACGCTGGCATCCCCGTCGTGCTGGCCAATGATTATGTGCCCACGCCGACGGTTTCTTATAATGTCAAGAAACTTGGCGCGGCAGGCGGCGTGATGGTTACGTCGAGTCACAATCCATGGAACTGGAATGGCGTTAAGTTCAAGGCAAAGTTTGGTGGCTCGGCGACGCCCGCGATCATGAAGGCGATCGAAGAGGAACTGGCGACCTTGACCGCGTCGGCTAGCAAAGCACCAAGTGATTCGCAAAAAACAGATGCAAACCCGGCCCCCGCCGCGATCAAAGAAGTGGATTTGAAGCCGGCTTATGTCGAGGCCGTTACGGCGTTCGCCGACCTCGATCTTATCCGCCGAGCGAATTTGAAATTCGCCATCGACTCGATGTATGGCTCTGGACGCGGAATTCTGAAGGACATTTTCGATGCGAACGGTATTCGGTACGTGGCGGTTCGTCAGGAAGTGAATCCGCTTTTTCCGGGAATCAATCCCGAGCCGATCATTCCGCACGTAGCGCTCTTACAGCAGACGGTGGTCAAAGAGAAATGCCAGGCCGGACTCGTTACCGATGGCGACGCCGACCGCATCGGTGCGGTCGCGGAAGACGGCAGCTTCGTCGATTCGCACAAGTGTATGTGTGTCCTGTTGAACTGGTTGCTGGTTTATAAGAAGTGGCCGGGAGACGTTGTCCGCGCCTTTAACACAACCGGCATGCTGGACCGCATCGCCGCGAAATACGGTCGCAAACTCCACGAGACATCCATCGGCTTCAAATACATTGCCGACCTGATGATGAAGCAAGAAATCCTGATTGGCGGAGAAGAGTCGGGGGGCATCGGATATGGCCGTTTTCTTCCCGAGCGCGATGGGATCCTCAACGCGCTGTTGCTGGCAAACGTGATGGCGGAAGAAGGCAAACCTTTAGGGCAACTGGTGGGCGATCTGCAGCGGGAATTCGGGCCACACTACTATGGACGCCGCGATTTGCATATTTCCGACGAAATGAAGAACGGCGCGGTCCGACGCGCCGGCGATGCGCAAACGACGAAGCTAGGTGCCAACGCTATCTTGCGCAAAGAGACTCGCGACGGAGTGAAGTTCTATCTCGACGCTCCGAAAGAGGGAAACGGGGCCGATGCGTGGGTACTATTTCGAGCCTCGGGCACCGAGCGGATGCTGCGCTGTTATGCGGAAGCGGCTAAGCCTGAGTTGGTGGAAGAGATTCTCGAAGCGGGTGAACAATTTGTCCGGCAGGCATAGGGATGGACGCATTCCTGCGTCCATCGGGCGAGGCGGCGCTTCGCGGCATTCGTTGCAAGCAAAACCGGCTCAGAACGCGGTAGGATAGGGTCAATCTTCGAATCATGGTCACCGCAGAAACTACACCGGTTCTCGCCGATTCTCCGGAATCGCGCCGCTACAACCGCATAAAGCGGTGGCTGGGCGTTGCTGATTTCGCGTTCGGCTTGGCTCTGCTGGTTGCGTTGTTGGCCTTCGGATGGACCGGGTGGTTGCGGGATGTGGCGGAGCGCGGCGCTTCGCAGAATTATCCTTTTGCCGTTTTTCTTTATTTGCTGATGCTGATGTTGATCACCAAGGCCATCGGCAGCCCGCTGGAATACTACGGGTTTCGGCTTGAGCATCGCTATAACCTCTCCAACCAGAGGCTGCGTTCCTGGCTGTGGGATGAATGCAAAGGCTTTCTGCTCGGCCTGATTATGGCGACGGTTGTGGTCGAGTTGCTCTACATGCTCATGCGGGAGACTCCGCAGCACTGGTGGTTGATCGCCTGGGCCGTCTTCCTAGGGCTCGTCGTGCTGCTCGCGCAACTCGCGCCAGTCGTACTGTTTCCGATTTTCTATAAATTCGAACCGCTGGAGAACGAAGAACTGAAGCGCCGCCTGATCCTGCTGAGCGAACGCGCTGGAACGAGGGTGCGCGGCGTTTACAAGTGGCATCTCTCAGAGAAAAGCAAGAAGGCGAATGCGGCTTTGACCGGACTCGGCGCCACTCGCCGCATTATTCTTGCCGACACGTTGCTCGATCACTATTCAGATGACGAAGTCGAAGCCGTTCTTGCCCACGAACTCGGACATCAGGTGCATCGTCACATTTTGAAAAGTATCTTCGTGCAGGCTGGGATTACGTTTTTTGGTTTCTGGCTGGCCAACGAGGTTTTGCGTTTCGCCGTGGAGCGCCGGAACATGTTTGAGACCATGCACGACTTCGCCAATCTGCCGTTGCTGATCCTGGTCGCGACTGTGCTCTCGTTCCTGCTGATGCCGGCGCTGAACGCGTATTCCCGGTTCAATGAACGCCAGGCCGATCGTTATTGCTTCCAGTCCGTGGCGAGTGTGGAACCGTTCATTTCGGCAATGAACAAGTTGGCGGATCAGAACCTCTCTGAAAAGACGCCGGCCCGTTGGGTGGAGTGGCTGCTCCACTCGCATCCAGCGATTGCAAGGAGGGTAGTCGCCGCTGAAGCGTGGGCGAAATCACACTAAACAGCAAATTTGGTAATTTTGTAATTTGGCAATCTGGAACCATCGTCCTGAGTCGCGAATGATTTCAATTTACAAATTACCGGATTACAAAATCATAAATTGAGCTTCAGAATTTCTTCTACCCGCTGTAAGTCTTCTTCCGTATCGACTCCCACCGTATCAAAGGGAGTTTCAGCCACGTGAATCGGAACGCCGTTCTCCAAAAAGCGCAACTGCTCCAGACGTTCGCTGCGCTCCAGTGAGGATTCAGGCCAGCCCACAAACTTGTCGAGCGCCTGTTTGCGATATCCGTAGAAACCCAGATGTTTATAGTAACGGGGATGCGCCCCATCCCGGTCATGTGGTATCGTCGCTCGGGAAAAATAAAGTGCGCGCCCGTTGATGTCAGTGACTACTTTGACCGCGCTCGGATTGGCAACATCGACTTCTGCGGCAATCGTATTCAGCGTTCCCACTTGAACTTCCGCGCCCCGCATTACTGCAATCAATGTATCGATGTGTTCAGGCCGCGTCAGGGGCTCATCCCCTTGTATATTCAAGTAGACGTCGGCGGAGATCAGCGTCGAAATCTCCTGGACGCGTTCCGTACCCGAGCGGTGCGCCGATGAAGTAATGCGGACGACAAAACCTTGCTCTTCGCAGAAATCTTTGATCTCGTCGGAGTCGGTGGCGACAATTACTGCAGAAAGCGAGGTACATTTGCGGACTCCCAGATACACGTGAGCTAGCAATGGAACCCCGGCAATTTCGCGCAGCATTTTACGAGGTAGACGCGTTGAGGCGAGCCGCGCCGGTATGACAGCGATGACTTTCATCTGCACAGTTTCGCATGCAGGCGCGTATTTCTGAAGGCTTTCGTTCTTCTCGCCGGTCAGTTTTTCGGAAGAACATCGCTTGTGGCGAGAACGTAGGTGGTCGTCTTATCCAGCTTGATGTTGGAACGCGTGGAAGTGAGCGTCACGGCGCCATCGCTGCTGCGCGCACTTTCAACGTTTTTCATGACCACGCGGTGTTGCGAAATGTTGGAAGACGGCGCGGGAGGGACGGGGCCGTCCTCTTTATCTTTATCCGGATCGCTCGTGGGAAATCTCGGCGGCGGCGCCGGACTGCCCGGCATGGGGTAGTTGCCGGGTCCGGTCCAGGTCCTGTCGCTGTGCGACGCGTCCTCGGGGTTGTTGGAGAGATTTCGAGGCGTGATCGCGGTCAGAGGATAAAACCAGGAAGTCAAATAAACCTTGACGGAGGCGGAACCGCTTTTCCATTGCGCGGAATCAATGCGAATCGCCAACCGGGAGGGCATTGTAGGAGTTTTCGCCGCCGATTCGATCACCTCGCCGGAAAATATCGCGTCTAGAGGAATCACGCCCACGTCGGTCATGGTCGCGACCGCGAGTTTGGCCTGAACCTTCGCGCCGACCGGAGTCCTACCAGCTTCGACGCGCTGCCGCATGATGACCGGAAATTCAGTTGACGCAGCAGATATGAGGGACGGACGCTTGGTTTGTGAAAAAAGCAGCGCAGAGGCAAGCACCAGCGTCAGCACCGCTCGTCCGACTGCTGTCACATTCCACAACATCTGCTTTCCTTCATTTTCACGTCTTCTCTTCGTTCGCTGCGGCGTTTGTCGGAAACTCGTCCACATAAGGTTTGAGGCGGATTGCAGCCTGGTGGTTGGCTGAGCCGCGGCGCACAACGTGTGCGCTAATCCTTGGGGCTGTCTGCCAGGAAAGGCGAGCAACAAGGTTTCAATAATGGCTGAAACTCCATCAATTCCGCCCGAATGCCATCCGGATCGAACATGTTGAACTGCCACTTGCCATCACGCCCGATCTGCGGCGGCGAATGCTTGGCGCTCACGCGATCTTCTGCGTAGAGCAACGTAACCGCCTTTTCCATGTTTTGCACGCCCAAGGAAAAATGATCGAGAACCCCGAGCGTCTCCTGCGACATCGACGGCGGAATGCCAGTTTTCTCTGAACCCTTGCCCACCATGTATTCAATCCAATCGGTGCCGTTCGGGACTTGCTGCGAGATCCAATCGACCTCGCCTTCTTTCATGCCGCCATGCCAGTAAGGACGAAAGCCCAGCAGAGTATGGTAGAAGGCGTCTTCAGCCGTAGGATCGTGAACCAGGTATCCGATGTGAATGATGTGCTTGCTGAGCAGGTTGGCTGGCACAGAGGCTGGGTGCTCTGGCGGTTCGACGAACTCGACTGCGTTTCCCTCCGGATCTCTAACCTGGAAATATTGGCTTCCGTCGCCGACTTTGGTTGCCGCGGCAGGCACGGAGACGCCATGATACGCGAGATACTTTCGCAGGCCTTCCGCGTTCGCGGTGTTGAACCCGACGTGATCGAGCCGGTTGATGGAGACGGGCGCCGGCGGAACAGGCAAAACTTCGATGAACTGGATAGAGTTGAAATAATAGCGAACGCCGGCCGAGTTCTGAGGATCCGCGGCCTGTGTTGCACCGAGGTCATGCACATAAAAATGTTCGGCCTTCGCCGGATCGGAGGTATACACGCTCAGATGCGAGATGCCAGTGATCTCGGGACGCTCTTGCGAACGAAGCGGAAAAGCCGCAAACAACAGGGCAGCCGCGGTGAATCTGAATTTTGCCTGGAACGTCATCGTTGACTCCTTATCGATACCAACATCGGCGTGGCAATCTGTGTGACGACTAGTTCACATCGGATGCCGGCTTCGGTAGCAATTCTAGCCTGCCGTCAGTGGAAGAACTGATTTTATGAAAGCGCGTTGAATCCCACCAAGGCGCGGAATCGGAGACGCTGGAGACTTCCGAAATTCCGAAGGTTTTGGTCGCTCATCTACCATGTCCGCGAGGGTTGCTCGGTTGCTTTCTTAAGCAAAGAGTACACGAGATCAAGAGTTGGAAGTCAACGGCCCATGATCTCGCGCGTCGCACCATATACGCGGCGATACGCCTCATAATTCTGGTTGAGGTTGACAGCGAATTCGGCGCGCGGCGCAATTCGCTCCGCGACGCCGATGACGGATGTGCAGACCTCATCCACGGAGGGCCAGATGCCAACTCCAACGCCAGCGAGTACGCACGCACCGAACGCAGCCCCTTCTTCGGCGTCAACCATCTCGACTTCGTGACCATAAATGTCAGCCTGAATCTGTCGCCACAGAGCAGATCGAGCGCCTCCTCCGCCAAGGCGCACGTTCTTCACCGGCACCTTCATCTCTTCGAAAATACGGAACGTGTCTTTGAGGCTGAAGGCGACACCTTCGAGAATTGATCGAACCACGTCCGCACGAGTATGTGAAGCGGTGAGCCCAACAAGTGCGCCACGAACATTCGAGTCGAGATGCGGCGTACGTTCTCCCATGAGATAGGGAGTCCAGATGAGCCCGTTGCAACCCGGCTCAGCGGTTGCCGCTTCGTCGGTCAACCGTTCATACGGATCGCGCCCATCGTCGCGCCCTGCCCCGAACTGATCGCGGAACCAGCGTAGCGAGAGGCCGGCGGCTTGTGTTACACCCATCACGTGCCAGCGCCTGGGCAACGCGTGACAAAATGTGTGCAGACGTCCGAGGCGGTCGAGCGCCGGACGATCGGTGGCCGCGAAAACTACGCCAGACGTTCCGATTGTTGCGCTGACGGCGCCCGGTGTGACGATTCCCAATCCGATCGCCCCTGCCGCCTGGTCTCCCGCGCCGGCCACAACTGGAGTTCCCTCGTGAAGTCCCGTGGCTTTTGCGCCGATGGCGGATACCTGGGCACAGACGTCCGTGGATTCGTGAAGCGAAGGGAGCAAGTTGTGTTCGATCTCGCCAGCCTCCAGCATCTCGTTCGACCACCGCCGGTTCGCAACATCCAGCATCAGAGTTCCGGAGGCATCCGCCATATCAGTCGCGCGCTCTCCGGTAAGGCGAAAGCGCACGTAATCTTTTGGCAACATGACCGAGCGCACCCGCTGCCACTTCTCGGGTTCGTTTTCACGCACCCAGAGCAGTTTGGTAAGGGTAAAGTTGGTCAGCGCCGGATTGCAGGTGAGTTCGATGATTCGTTCTGCGCCAATTCTCCGGGTGAGATCGTGACACTGCGCCTCGGTGCGGACATCGCACCAGATCAGAGCGGGTCGCACTACTGCGCTGCTTTCGTCAAGCAACACCGCGCCATGCATCTGTCCTGAGAAACCCACACCGGCGATGTCGCGCCCGTGAAGTCCGGCGATCGCCAAAACTCGCGGAATAGCAATTTTGCAGGCGCTCCACCAGTCGTCAGGATGCTGCTCAGCCCAGCCAATTTGTGGTGACGAAAACGGAACGTGCTCTTGCGTGGCGGAAGCAATCACGCGCCCGCGACCATTGAGGATCAGGGCACGTGTGCCGCCGGTTCCGACGTCGATCCCTAATAGGAAGATAGTTGATTTCCTCGGCGGGAGTTCTGGTTTGCCCTCGGAACGAAAAGTGATGGCGGTAGTATCAATGCGTCAGAATCCCTCTCGTGTACGTTCACGAATCTAGATACTACACCAACTTTCCCCTTCTGATTCTCGAACCGCACATCCTGCGGCTCCTCGTGGGGATAAGATGCGGAGCCGTTTTGATAGAATCGAAGACGGCCTTGATGCGCCGTCCGATCTGCACTCGACCGGACTTCGTGGGTCGTTTCACCATGCACCGTGGCGGTGTAGCTCAGGTGGTTAGAGCGACGGTCTCATAATCCGTAGGTCGTAGGTTCGAGTCCTACCGCCGCCACCAGATTTGTGCCGCGGCTCGAAAAGGTTGGCGTGGGCGATTTCGGCCGAGCGGGTCCTCCAGCTGCGAGACGCCCGATTTTCTTATGGCTCAGACGAGGAATGTCGGACGAGTCGTTGTCACCGTCCTCACTCTCGCGTCGATAGCTTCTCCCGCATCGATTCTTGCGGCCGACCCGCCAAAACCACTTTCCGTCGTTTCGATTGTCGATCAACCTGAGATTGCAGGCCGGCCCGTGCAACTGGATTCTCACGGCAAACTTCTGCCTTGGCCCATAGCCGACGATACGGGCTACTCTTACTCGTCTGATTTCCTCACACAATGGACGATCTTGTGGGATCAATATAACCGACAAAGACTGCCTTACTATTATTGCTGCTTCGATTTTGATCGCACCACGTTTGAGATGTCTCCCGATACGCACTGGGCCAACTCCACCGGATATTTGCGAGCAATGTTGCAGGGCTTCATTGAGCGGCTCTACCCCTACACGGGCGATGCGCGCACCCTAGTCTTTCTGCAGGATTTCGTTAACTACGAACTCGAGAACGGGCTCACTCCGGAAGGCTACCTGTGGGCGCAGGTTCCGTATGCTTCGGCCAATCCGGGAGCTAAGCGCTACTCCGGCTGGAGCGAGCATGGTGAAGATTACATTGAGCCGCACGTAGTGGGCGAGGATGGCTATGCCTATCTCCGTCTGTATGAGATGACTGGGAACACGAAATATCTGCGGGAAGCGATTCGATGCGCGGATGCGCTCGTCAAGAATTACAAACCCGGTGATGAGAAGAACTCGCCCTGGCCCGTGCGTTGCTACGCTCGCGATGGACGAGTGGAGGGTCCCGGGATGGGCCCTTACTCGGCGAATGTGATTGAACCGATCATGTTGTTCGACGAGTTGATTCGTACGGGATACGGAGATGTGGCGGGTTACACGCGAGTGCGGGCAGGAGCCTGGGATTGGTTTCAGCAATATCCGCTGACAAACAATGTCTGGGTGGGTTATTTCGAAGATGTCCCGCCGACGATGGCGAATATGAATCAGGTGATCCCCATGGAGTTCGCCCGTTACGTGCTGCTGCATCAGGAAAAGGATCCACAGTGGCGCGAGCACGCGCGGCGGCTCATCGAGTGGGTGCGAACAACGCCGAAGTGGCCGAAGTACGTGGTGCACGGGGCCACGGTCACAACCGAACAAGGCGACGGAGTCAATTTCTGCTGTAACCAGCCGAATCAGTGTTGCGACAGTCACACCTCTAGGCTGGCTGCGGTTGAGGCGCTGTACTTCGCGAAAACCGGAGATGAATCTTATCGCGAAGAGGCTTTCCGATCGTTTAATTGGGTGACTTACTTTCAGGGACTGCCCGCCGGCGCCCATGCTCCCTTCGGATCACAGTGGTGGTTTACCGACGAATTCGCGGATGGTCCGCGCAGGCTGATGGACGCCTTCTGGGCCGTGCCAGAGTGGGCGCCCGCCGACGAAACTCATCTGGTCGGCTCGAGCTCAGTCGTAACAAAAATAAGCTATGGCCGAGGCTCGGTGACTTACTCGACCTTCGATCCTCATTCGGTGGACGTACTGCGACTGGATTTCATCCCCGAGACCGTGAACGCGCATGGGAAGCCGCTGACGCGGCGGAGAGATCTGGATTCAGAAGGCTACGTTTTTGATGACTCGATTCACGTGCTGCGAATTCGCCATGATCGGGCGAAGGATATCGATATCCAGGGCAGGGGCGGCCAAGCCCCGCCGTTGTATGTAACTTTCGATGCCCCACACCTCCCCGCCGGGACTTTGCTAAACGGCCAATATCCATCTGGCGTCATCGATTGGGGGAAGAACCAATGGCGCATGAGCGTGCCGGAGGGTAAATTCGGGACCTTCAACCTTGCCGCCGCCAACTCGGCGGCACCTTCAGCGAAATTTGATTTTTATGCGCCCCGCGTTTTCGTGGGAGTGGATGTTTACAACAGCGGTAAGTTAGACGCGATTATCAGCATCCACGCCGCTGGCGCTCGAGAAGAGACTCGAAATGCATCCTTCACGATCAAGCCCGGCGAAATGCGGCGCCTCCGCACAGGTTGGAGCGATCCTGCTTCCGCGGTGATCTTTGAGCTCAAAAATGGAGAAGGCTTGCGGTTCGACAACCTCGCATACTTGCACGACTGAAAATCGGTGTAAGTCGACGTTTCAAACGGTCGCAACAGCCGCCACTTCCCGTTAGTGTGACCGGTCGGTGCAGAAATTCTGGCAGATGGCATCCGCAACATATCCGGCTGCGGTTGCGAAAGCACGACCTGCCTGGTCCATTACTGCCGAATTAGGATCAACTCCTTCCGAAATGATTCCACCATCCCAAGCGCTTGTGCGGAGTATCTTTAAGGCCGATTCCCGTCCTCGCGTTAGCGCCATGTGGTCAGCGATCGTCCATGAAGTGGTAAATGGCAGCCGGTAACTGCCGGGAAGTCCATAAGGACGGTCGGAGTAAGAAAACTTGTAGTGAGTCGAGTGCAACCATTCATAAGTACGAACAAAGATCGGATCGTTCTCCGAGACAAAGCCGAGCGCGGGTAGTTTCATCAAAGACCCCGGAGGAACGTCGGCGAACAAAGGATCCTGGCTATCAGTCGCGCAGACGAAGATCGGTCCGGTGGCCCCAGGAGCCTTATCGGAGACGCTTCCTTTCAAAATAGTAGTTTGAAGCATGGCGGCTCGCCGGGTCATGTCGCGCGAACTGGCGGTATCTTTGAGACGATCAAATAAGCCGGCTAAGTCGATCAATGCCCGCCACGCGAGGACGTTGTCATAGGTCAAGAATGGCCGCTTCTGGTACTCATCCTGCGAGTCTTGCAGCGTCGTATAAAGCCCGCTCACGGCGTCGAAGCGATCAAGTAGACGATCTCGCAGCATTACGAGCGCCGCGTGATGCAAGGTCAAAAAGCCGTCGTCGTTCGTGCGCTTTACATATTCGGCCAGCGCGATGATCGGCGCCACGCTCTCATCGAGCTGAAACCCGTCTTCCAGCACGACTCCGTTGATGAAGCGGCTGTGAGTTCCGGTGTTTCGCAACTGGATGGTAAGGGCATATTCCAACGCGTCCCGAGCTGACGACGGGTCGATATCAAGCAATCCAGGGAAACTCCATAACATCGCATCCCGGTCCCAATAAGCTGCGGAAACGTAGTAACGCGGACTGCGAGAGGTAATGCCAACTAACTGCTCAGTATCGATCGTCTTGCCCCATGCATAGAGAGCCGTAAAGAGAAAGTTCCGATTCATGATTATGTCGAGGTCGGCTTGACCGGTGGAGCGTGTTCGTCGCCTGCACCATGCGGCAGCCTGTTCGATGATTGCGGCAGCCCCGTTTCGATGTATGATCTCTCGCAGAGCCTTGGCTGAATGCGCCGCGCTGAACTCCTCCAGCCCTACCCCGAGCACAAAATTCGCTTCGGCTGTTTCGTCAGCGGCCAAAGTCACGCTGCGCTGTGCGTCAAGTGTGGGAGATACCGAAAGAGGCGGAACGCTCGAATGCGCCAGCGAGCCGTCATGGATCAGAGACCAGGCGAACTGCGTGTCATGTGTCACAAAGCTGTAAACTTCCGCCGAATCGACCCATGGAGCTTCTGAGATCGTGCGTTCTCCGCGCAACTCAACGGGAAGGTACGTAACCCGGTCTAGGGCTCCCCACGAAGCTTTCATGCCCAGAGTTACGGGAGCAGATTCCGACCGATGATTCGTAAGAGTCATGTGGACAAGAGCGCCGCGAGATCCCGGCGGGGCGCAGTATGTGATCGTGGCATCGAGGCCATCGACGGTAAGATGAGCGACTGGTATCCAATATTCGATTAACTCCCAGGTCGGATTGCGAAATGCGATCGGTTTTCCGTTCAAGGTGAAGTAGGGCTGCAGGGCAGGCATGCCGCGCTCGCCCGTGACCTGCAACAAACCTCGATCCCGCATGGAGAGAACATTAAAGCTACCGATGGCACCGTCCGACGCACGTATATCTGGTAATGATACCCACTCGTTGCCGGTGGGCACAACATCGCTAGAATTGAGAACAAGCGATATACGACGCTCAGTATCGCCCGCAGTCATTATTCGCGGTAACGCGCATAAGAGAGTAAGAACTAAGATAAAGTTGACATAGAAACTCAGCCGGCCATTTGTGACCGGGGCAGTATGGCGATCGAATAAGCGAAGCACAGGGCCTCCGAGGATTGATCGATTCAGGGTCTATTGGAACTATTTGGCAGTAACCTGATCAAGTTTTTTGAGCATCTCGCCGATCTCGGGATTGGCCATGAAATTCTTCCACACCAGGCCCGTGCGGTAGTTCTCGATCATCACCACGATTGGCGCCTGGTTCAGGCCCATGTAAATGGGGGAGATCCAGTTTGCGCTTGGGTTATAGGCGTCGCGCGGACCGTAGACGTCCCACATTTGATCGCCCAGGTCGCGATAGAAATGCTTGAACGCGGCCATTGACGCTTCCGGCGTGTAGGGGAAAGATGCCAGTGCGCCGGTGGGCGTGAGCGTTCCGCGATCATCGTTATCATTGGGGGCGTGCGGAACGTAGCCGTCTGGGCCGTCACTGGCAGTCAATCCCCACGCGTTGGGTCCATAGCCCGCATAGTGCTTTGGATCGGCAATCGAATAGGCGAGGTTGATCTTCGCGATATTGCGATTGTTTTCGAAATACGACTTGGTGAAACGATCGTGCAAACTATGCGGATCGAAACCCATGTAGGAGTAATGAGTAAAGAACAGCGGACCGCCGGTGCCAATACCGACATCTAACTTGATGCCGTAATAAGTGTGGCCATTGCGGTAGAGGTCCCCATTCTTATTGTCTGACCCCGATTCACCATAAGATACGGCCTGCTGCGATTCTCCCACCCATCCCGAGTAATAAAGGTTTGCCGGTATCGAGTGAGTCGGCGAGGCAATGCCGAGAAGATACGTGATCATCACCTCGTTGAATCCGATAAGGGCATGGTGAATTTGCCACGCCCATTGCGGCGACCAGTGCCAATACAAGAAATCGCTCGTAGGAGTCTCGCGATACCAGTCCCACTCTACTGTCTCCCACAGATGCGTGATGCTTCGATCGAGAGATTGCTCCCTTACGGCGGAGCCGTGAAAGTACTGGCGCGCCGCCAGTAGACCTTCAATCAGAAAGGAAGTCTCCACTACATCTCCGCCATTTTCATACATGCCAAAAACCGGCATGGTCGCGCCCGTGCCACCGTTCATGAAGTGAGACCACGCGCCGTGATAGCGGGGGGCGTGTTCGAGAAAATCGACAATCTTCGTAAGCCTCTCGACGCCCTGCTGCCGGGTGATGAAGCCGCGATCCACACCCACAAGCAGCGCCATGACACCGAAACCGCTCGCGCCGGTCGCGACGATGCGATCGTCCCCCGGAATATTTTCGCGTGCCATACCGGAATGCGGATCGCCGCCTTCCCAGTAGTACTCGAAGCAGGCTTTCTGCAACATCGTGAGCAGTTCGTCGTCCGTCATCTCATGAGTGGAAGCCTCGGCGGCGTTCGAGAATGCCGACTGCCGGTAGCGCCAGTCGGAAGCGACGACTCTATATTGCGCGTGCGCGTCCGTTTTCCCAAGGAAGTCTTCATAGCGATGCACGCCGGCCAGTTGCATTCCGATAGGAACGAAGTGTTTTGCAGTGGGATCGCTGTCGCCATCGGCTGCGCTGGCGAACGAACGGTAGATTACATAGCGTGCGACCGCCGGGTTTGCGGCGTCGTCCCATTCCAGTTCGATATGACGATCGTAGCCGGTAGCGCGTAGATGCGAAGGGGTTGGGAGACTGGCGACGGACGGATGGTTATCGATACGAATCTCGTCGACGATTAGCGTATGTCGAACATTGTCGGGGCGTCCCTGATAGAAGGTAATGCTCTGCGTGAACTCTGGCTTGAAAGTGTGAATCGAGGCAGTTTTGCAATCGGAGAGCGGGATGCGAACCTGGACCCATCGGCCCGCGGGTACAGCGCCCGTGTACCTCGAAAGATCGATAGCCTGACTGAAACTCCCCGGGAATTCTGCGACCTGCAAACCTTCGCGTGCGTTCGAAAGTATGATCTTTGGCAGATCGACGGCGGCGATTGCCTCGGGAGCAAAAATCCAGAAATACAAGTCGCTGCCATCGAGTTCGGGAAAACGGTTGCGAAAATCGATGGTCCGGATCTGAGCAAGCCAGCCGCCTCCGGCGACAGACTGCCACGTGAGACGAATCGCATTGGGAGGTGTGAGAAATGTCTTCGTCTCGACAGGTAACCGGCGATCCTTCTGTTCCAAAAAGCTTTGTCCCGATGCATCTGCCGTGCTGTAGAAATAGTCATCCGAAGTCAAGCTGTTATCAAAAATAACGTGCCGGTAGTAATCCGATTTCGCGTATGCCAATGCAGAAAGCGAGTAGACCGCGAGCGACAGAATCACAAACCGCAGACATGTCACTCGCGATCTCGCGACGACGAAATTCATGGCTCTCCATCCTTTCCTCGTGTTACTCGCGAGCGTCCCTTCCTATCGCGGAGCGAAGGGCGGGTTCAGGTGGCGGCGAAAACTACCCACCCCGAAAACGTCACAAACTGCCAGTAACCACCATCACAGACTCCGCGACAAAATAGGTGCAATCATCGTATTTAATTGTGCCTGCTTCTCCAGCCGGGCGCCCCGAAAATGCCATGAATATTCAAGAAATATACCGATTATTTATTGAATTTCGACCGAGCAAAATCCCCAAAAACCCGCCAAATTCGACAATCGTTCAATCGTCCCCACTAGCCGCAATGTTTTGATGGCCTTACCCATAACATCTTTGATATGAACCACTTAGTCTAAAATCGGGAGTATTTCTTTTATTTATTTTTTCTCCCTCAAATCAGCACCCAGCACCTCTTCATTCCTGTCCCAACATCATTCCTAAGGAGCAATCATGATAACGACCTCTTCCGACAAATACGCCGATTAAAGTTGCAAAACGCGAAGATCGAACGGCGATCCCTGCTAATCGCGAGCCCCCCCAAAGGCGAAGATTTCTGCCACTACCATAAGGTTATGAGCGCCAACCTGGCTTAGAGACACGAACGCTAATTGGATCGTCTAAGGCACGATCGCAAGTTCGGCGCTTGCGCCGCTGACAGAATCCGGACTGATCCAGATCGTTACCTTTGAGGGCTCAACCGCGAATTGGTTGTGGTCGTTCCAGATGGCGAACGCTTCTGGGCCAAGTCGAAACGCAACTTCTTTCGTTTCTCCTGGAGCTAATGAAACCCTCTGGAATCCCTTCAGCGCGCGAACGGGCTGCGCCGTGCTCGTGCCTTGCAAACGGACATAGATTTGTACCAGCTCGTCGCCCGCCCGCATTCCTGTATTCGATACAGACGCCTCGACGGTCACGGGCTCTCGTGTGCCGGTTCTGCCGCTCAGCCGGCGATTCAAGGCAGCGGCACTTAGTTCCGTCTTGTCGATCTCGGTAACTCCAAAACCAAAGGTCGTATAAGAAAGTCCATATCCAAAGGGAAACTGCGGACTATCGTGTTCGTCAAGATAACGTGACACATATTTCGACTCCGCATCGTTAGAAGGAGCCGTTAGATCGACCTTACCAGGCGGACGACCCGTACTAAGTGCGTTGTAATAGAGTGGTTCTTGCCCAACGCTCCGCGGCCAACTTACAACCAGTCGTCCACTCGGATTGGATTCGCCAAAAAGTGTACGAACGAGTGCCGCGCCGCCTTCTGTTCCAGGAAACCAAGCGGCGAGCGCAGCTGGCACATGCTCAAAAGCCCATGGTAACGTGAGCGGGCGGCCAGTAAATAGAATCAGCACCACCGGCTTTCCCGCGTTCACGACCGCTTCGAGTAACTCCTGCTGACGTCCCGGTAACCCAAGATTCGAACGCGACGAGGCTTCGCCACTCATTGAGGGAGACTCGCCGAGGGTAAGAACGACTAAGTCTGCTCGCTTCGCGGTCGCGACCGCGTCTCCGATATCTTCGTTGCTGCCTTGGAGAATGCCGCAGCCCTTCGCCCGAAGCACGTGGCTATCTCCCAAGCGCCGCGCTAACTCTGCGGGAAACGACAACGCGCCGCTCTTTGCCTCGTTGGAGTGATTCGTCCCGTCAGGATCGGACGGATCGTCGGCCAGCGGTCCTATGATTGCGATCGTGTGAACATTTTTTGAGATCGGCAACAGTGGCGATGGTCCGACCGCGGTATTTTTCAGCAAGACGAAAGATTGCTCTGCCGCAGTCTGTGCTAACTGCAAACTCTCGGGTCGAAAGAACGCTTGTTTGGCGCGCCCTTCATCAACGTAAGGGCGTTCAAAAAGGCCGAGCGCGAGCTTAACTCGCAATACGCGGCGAACGCTCTGATCAACGCTCGCCTCAGGCACACTGCCACCATGAACGAGCTCCGCAAGATGGTCGTGATAGAGGCTGCTCGTCATGTCCATATCGACGCCCGCCAGGAAAGCCTTTCGCGCAGCCGTTGCGTCGTCAATGGCGATTCCGTGGGCTACTAGTTCGCCGATGGACGAATAATCGCTCACTACGAATCCCCGAAATCCCCACTCCTTCCGCAATACCTGAGTAAGTGTGAAAGGGTTAGCCGACGACGGCACGCCGTTCAGAGAGTTAAAAGCGCTCATCAGGGTCGCGGTGCCCGCGTCGACTGCCGCACGAAATGGAGGCAAATAAAATTCGCGCAAAGTATGTTCGGAGATTTCGGTGGAGTTGTAATCGCGACCACCTTCTGCCGCGCCGTAACCTACATAGTGTTTCGCGCATGCCGCCATCGTGTCCGGAGCATCCAACCGAAGACCCTGATATCCGCGAACATAGGCAGCCGCCATCACCGAACCGAGATATGGATCTTCCCCCGCACCCTCCGCAATTCGTCCCCATCGTGCGTCGCGGGCAATGTCAACCATGGGGGAGAAAGTCCAGCGTATGCCGATCGCCGAAGCTTCCAACGCCGCAACATGAGCGGCTGTTTCGACCAGCACCGGATCCCACGTAGAAGCCATCGCCAACGGAATCGGAAATTCCGTGCGGAAGCCGTGAATCACGTCGAGTCCGAAAAGCAGCGGGATGTGCAGCCGTGATTTCTCAACCGCAATATGCTGATACTCGTTCAGGAGATGCGTATCGATAACATTTAGCAGGGAACCGATCTGCCCGCGGCCTATCATGTCCCTATAGTCGGTACGTCCGGTGCCGGGCCCGGTGGGCTGGCCGGCGGAATATTGCACCAGCTGTCCAATCTTTTCTTCAAGGGTCATAGCACGCAGAATGGTTTCCGCGCGAGCGTCAATTTTCGGATCCGCAAAGTTGCCGCCGCTTACATCCACCTCTGAAGCCGCAGTTAGACTTTGAGCCGCGAGATAAGAACTGCTGAACAGCGCACAAAGCGACCACAGAATTACCGCGATCGTTCCCCCGCCTCGGGACTTCCAATGAAATAGAAAGGGCAGAAGAGTGCGAGAATGCGCGGAACGTACCGGGAATCCCATGAGTCAGTACCTCGAAGCAATTACGAGTATGATAGCGACTAAATCGCGTTAGTAAGTCTCGACGGACTGTATGAAATACGCTTTCTCCGCTGAAGTCAAGAGTGGAGGGGAAACCCGGCCCATCATTCGTCCCTTGCCGCAACGATTTCCGTGTGCGAGACTTCGCTCCGTGACTCCCAAGAAGGTTAGACAAAACAGTGACAGTGCCGAGCGCGCGGGCCGCAAACCAATGAGCTTGAAAAAGCTCGCCGAGCACCTTGCCCTTTCGCCGGCAACCGTGTCGCTGGTTATCAATCGGTCGAGCGTTGCCGATTCCATTCCGCAAGAGACGAAAGACCGCATCTTCACCGCCGTCAGAAAGTTCAAATATCGCCCGAATTTCTTTGCCCGTTCGCTGCGGACGCAGCGCAGTTTCACCATCGGCGTCATCGTTCCCGAGGTCAGCGACGGCTATTCCGCTTCCGTCATGAGCGGAGTCGAAGACTATCTGCTCAACGAAGGCTATTTCTACTTTGTGGCGAGTCATCGCCACCGCGCCGACCTGATTGACGAATACCCCCGCATGTTCCTGGAACGGTCGGTCGACGGCCTGATCGCGGTTGACACGCCCTGGCATCTGAATCTTTCCGTGCCGGTCGTCACGGTGTCGGGACACAACGGCGTGAAGGGTGTGACGAACATCGCCCTGAATCACCAGAAAGCGGCTGAAATCGCGCTGAAACACCTGCTGAACCTCGGCCATCGCCGCATCGCGTTTATTAAGGGACAGGAATTCAGCTCCGATACCGACGTTCGTTGGACGAACATCGAGCGGGTCGCGCAACAACATGCACTCAAGATCAACCCTCGGCTGGTGACGCAACTGCAAGGCGATTCACCGTCGCCGCAATTGGGATTCACGGCAACTCAGGCGCTATTGGCTTCGGGGGAAAGCTTCTCCGCTCTCTTCGCGTTCAACGATATCTCCGCCATGGGAGCGATTCGCGCGCTGCGCGAGTCGGGACGTCGCGTCCCCGAAGATGTTTCCGTTGTCGGCTTCGACGACATCCAAAGTGCCGCCTATCAGAAGCCGGGCCTGACCACGGTGCGCCAGCCTTTGCGCGAAATGGGACGCGCGGCGGCGGAAATTCTGCTCAAGCGCATTAACCGGCCCGGGTCCGAGTTGCACGACAGACATACGGTCGAGCCCGAACTGGTGATACGAGAAACCACATGCAAGGCGCCCGCCGCGAATCGACTGAGCGGAAAACAAAGGCATTAAAGCCTCTATCGTTTTTCATACCCTCGTCTCGATTTTCATAGAGCATTCACTCGTGTCGCCCGAGGACCGTACTAGCATTTTGGCGCTTGACGATGGAAATTCCGGCATGCTATAAGCAGGCGGCTGGATTAACTAAATCGCTTTTTCAGAGATTTAGTAAGCGTTTTGGTATAGGATTCCCAAATCGTGAATTTACGTTCTTAAAAAGCATCGAGTACCAGGAGACTCCATGAGGCGTTCCGTTTTAGCAGTCCGTGTCGTACTGCTGATTGTCAGCATCGTTGCATCGACCGCGTTGGTCCAAGCACAATATCGAACTTCCATTCAGGGCGTAGTGACCGACGCCACGGGCGCAGTGGTTCCCGGAGCCACCCTCACGCTGATCAATCCCGCCACCGGCGAAAAGCAAGTCCGCACCAGCGACGCATCCGGCGTTTTCAACTTCAACGCTTTGGCCGCTGCCGGCGTGGCCTTCCGCTTGGAAGTCGAAGCGAAAGGGTTCGAGAAGAAAGTTCTCGACCACGTGGAACTAACGCCAGATCAGGCCAATGGTTTGAACGTGCAACTCGCGATCGGTTCCGCATCGCAGACCGTAAATGTGGATGCGTCATCTCTGCCTGCGCTCGAGACCGAAACCGCGTCGATCAATGGCGTCGTGTCCGACAACCAGATTCAGCACATGCCCTCGTTCGGCCGGGATATCACGAAACTCGCTCAACTAGCTCCCGGATCTTTCGGGGATGAAGCGCAAGGCAGCGGCGGGGGTGGTTTTAACCTTCCCGGCACTCAGACTGGCGCAGGCGCTTCGGGCGGCTCGACCGGCATCTTCGCGACTGAGAACGGCGTCCAGGTTATCTCCAACGGCAACCAAACCGAGAATAACGGCATTTCGATTGACGGCATCAGCACCACCAGCGCTGTTTGGGGAGGCGGCACCGTCATCACGCCTTCGGAAGATTCCGTCGAAAGCGTAAAAGTCGTTTCGAACAGCTACGACGCCGAAGATGGCCGCTTCACTGGCTCTCAACTTCAGATCACGTCCAAGAGCGGGAGCAATGATTTCCACGGCAGCCTCTTTTTCACCACCCATCAACCGAACCTCAACGCTTACCAGCGCTACAACGGCTACAGTAACACCGTGCAGAGAGACGACAATAAGTTCAATCAGTTCGGCGGCAGCATTGGCGGCCCGATCTGGAAAAATAAGATTTTCGCGTTCTTCAACTACGAGACGGTGCGAGAGCCGAACTCCGATATCCCAGGCAACGGATGGTTCGACACGCCTGCTTTCGACGCCTTGGCGCCAACTGGGAGCATCGCTGCCAAATATCTCAGTTTCCCCGGCAATGGGGTTCTCAATCACGGAATCAGTCCGAATAGCAACTGTGCGGCTGCAGGCCTGACCGAGGGAGTAAACTGCGCAACCATAGCAGGCCAAGGAATCAATCTCGGCACACCTTTGACTACGGGCTTGGGCACGCAAGATCTCGGTTGGACCGACCAAAACCATCCCGGCTGCGGCGGAGCGGGCACAGGGTGCGGAACCCCGGGTAGTCCGCTGGGTACTACCGCCGATCTAGCCAATTACATAACCTCAAACCCAACTACCTCCACAGCAGTTCAGTACAACGGCCGCCTCGATGCGGATGTCACAAGCAAAGATCGCATCGGTTTTGCGATTTACTGGGTTCCGCAGTCGAGGGATTTCTTCAACGGCAACCGCGCCTACGATATCTTCCATCATAATCAGATCAACGACGCGTTCTCCGCGATCTGGAACCACACTTTCTCACCGACGCTGCTCAACGAACTCCGCGCAAATGCTGCTGGATGGCGTTGGAATGAGGTGAAAGACAACTCGCAGTCCCCAGTTGGATTTCCTTCGGATAACATCGACAACCTCGGCAGTATCGCCATAGAGTCCTTTGGACCCAATGTTGGCAGCATCCTGAATCAATGGACGTACAGTTACAAAGATGTGGCCACGAAGATTATCGGCAGGCACACAATTAAGTTTGGCGGAGAAGCTACACGCCTCTTTTATCTGCAAGACTGTGCTGGTTGCGGCGTACCTAACTACAACTTTTACAACATATGGGACTTCCTCAACGACGCTCCCCACAACGAGGGCGGTGGCTTTAGTCCAACCACTGGCTTTCCCTCGACCGTGCGGCAGGATCAGCGCGAAAACATACTAGGTTTCTTTGCCCAAGACGACTTCAAACTCCGACCCAACCTAACCATCAACCTCGGCTTGCGCTGGTCTTATTTTGGCCCGCTTTCTTCCAAGCAGAACAATATGCTTCAGGCTACCCCGGGTGCTGGCTCGGCATACTTGACTGGACTCACGATTCATCCCGGAGATTCGTGGAACGCGCAGAAAAACAACTTCAGCCCCGAGGTCGGTTTTGCCTGGAGTCCGACTAAATTCAATAATCGGCTCGTCTTTCGCGGCGGTTACGGCCTGAACTACAATCAAGAAGAGATCGCCATTTCGGCCAACATTAGCAATAACCCTGGTCTGGTCGTTTTCCCGAGCTTGAGTTCGCCGTCTCCATCCTCGATCAATCCTGGAATCTTCTACGCCACTTCCTCCGATCCGCACAACCTCTACGGCTATCCTGCGAACCCGAGTACAATTTCCAGTTTTGGTGCGAATGGATTGCCTACCACCGGTTCTGTGGGCGTCGAAATCTTCCCGGGCACGCTACCAACCATGCGGGTCCACCATTACTCCGCTGATATGCAATATGATTTGGGTCACCAGTACGTGATGAGTTTGGGCTATCAGGGCAGCTTGTCTCGCGACATCTTCTTTCACGAGAACCCGCTCGCCGTCCCCGCGACCTTGGGCTACACTCTAAACCCCCAGATTGGCGGCGGAGACTACTGGGGTGTGAACGGCCGCGCAAACTACAACGCCATGCTCGCAGAATTGAAGCATCAGTTCTCGCACCAGTTCATGGCCGACGCGCAATACACTTGGTCCAAGAGCATGGATGTCAGTTCCGCTCCGTACTCGGAACAGGCCTATCCGTACGACCTCAGCCTCAATTACGGACGATCAGACTACAACGTCACCAACGCGTTCAAACTCTACGGTATGTGGCAGCCGGTCTTCTTCCATGGCAGCAACAACTGGATGGAAAAGATCGCTGGCGGTTGGTCGCTTAGCGGCATCTTCAACTGGCATTCTGGATTCCCCTGGAATCCGGAAGTGAGCGTCGTCGGCGGAAGTCTTTATTGCGGGCAATGCGGTTATGGGGCGTTGCTCCCTGCCGCTTACCTCGGTGGCGCGGGCTCGAGCACCAGCAGCGATGCCTTCAAGGGGCCGGTTAGTTCGAACTATCCGCTTGCCGGAACCAGTCTGAATCAGGCAGGAGCGTACTTCTCTACGCCAGCGTACACGCCCTACAATTGCAATACATGTTACGGAACTGCGCTTCCTCAGTCCCCGGGAGTTGGTCGTAACTCGCTTACTCTTCCTGGATATAGGGACGTGGACTTGACGGTGTCGAAGGGTTTTGGTCTGCCAAAGATGCCGGTGCTCGGCGAAAACGCGAAGCTCGAATTGCGACTAGATGCTTTCAACGTTTTCAACAATATGAACTTAAATCCGACTGCCATCTCGAACAACATTAACAGTCCGAACTTTGGCACGATCGGCAATGCGCTTGCTGCCCGAGTTCTTTCGCTAGGAGCGCGCTTTAACTTCTAGTCAGGGGCTTAAATGTTCTAACGGCGCACTCGAATTTCGAGTGCGCCTTTTTCTGCGCTGGTTTTTCGGGGGGAATGTACGAACGAGATCGCCACAGCGATAGAGTGAGCATTGAATTTTTCCCATGCCCGGTCGACACAAGCCCGCTCATCAAACTTCGTCGCTGACTCTCGTCCTTATCTCCGCCGCGCGTTCAATCGGTCTAACGAGCGCTTCAGTCCTTCCAGTTTCTGTCCGGCCTCGCCCAGTTTGCCCTCCGCCGTAAGTCGCTGATAGTCGGAGAGATCTTTGGCGGCTTCGGCGATCAGAGCATTCAACTCGGCTTGGGATTCGGTCGACGCTCCCGATGACGGTCCTCCTTGCGAGGCTTCTCCGGAAGCGCCCACACCACCCGGGGTCTGGCCTGCATTGGACAGCGCATTCGTTGCAGGCGCACTTGCCGTCAGCGACGAGACCGCTCCGCCAAACAACGATGCCATTGCCGACTCGAATGTCGGACCATACGCCAGGCGATCCTGTAAGGCTAGTACCACCAGGCGCAGTTCCGGCATGGGGCTGCGCTCGGCCTGCAGATAAATCGGTTCGGCGTACAAGAGCGCCTTCCCGGTCGGAATCACCAGCAGCGCGCCACGCCGCACGTGCGAGCCCTGCTGGTTCCATAGCGTCAACTGGCCAGACAACTGGGCATTCTGATCGATGCGCGCCTCGATTTGCAGCGGCCCGTCAACCAGCTTGGTCTTGGGGAAGTTGTAGACGACCGAGTTGCCGTACTGCGCGCCGTCGCTGCGCCCCGCAATCCACCCAATCAGGTTATTGCGGTTGGCGGGCGTAAACGGCAGAATCTCGGCGAACTCTTCGCCGGTTTCTCCGGGAAGCTTCATCAATACGAAATTAGGCTGCATCGCCTGCGTCGTTTGTCCGCCAGCATCGGTCATGCCCACTTCGGTCGCAACTGTCCAAAGATCCTCGCGGTTATAGAACGCTTCCGTATCGGTCATGTGATACAAGCCATAGACTTCGGCCTGCAGCTTGAGCAGCAGTTCGGGATAGCGAACATGTTTCCGCAGCCCCGCGGGCATCGCGGATGCATCTTTAAACAAACTCGGGAAGATGCGGCGGTACGCGGCGATGATCGGATCATCCGTGTCGAAAACGTAAAACGTCGTCGTGCCGTCATAAGCGTCAATGACGACCTTGACGCTGTTTCGCATGTAGTTAATCAGATCGTTATCGAGACGGTAATGCGTCGAGTAGGGATAACTATCGGAAATCGTGAAGGCATCCATGATCCACGACAACCGGCCATCCTCACCAAGAACGATGTATGGATCGGGATCGTAAGTTAGGAATGGCGCCAGCGTCGTCACCCGCTCGCGCAGGTTGCGCCGCATCAGCAGACGGCTCTCGTCATTGACGTCGTCGCTAAACGGCAACTTGGCAAGGTCATCGCGATCGAGCGCAATCGTCAGCCGACGGAAGAAGCCGCCAAGCTGAATTCCGCCGTTACCTTCATACGACGTCAGGTTATTGGTTTGACCCTGCGGATAGTTGAATTCCTTCTGCCTCGTCTTCACATAAACGTCGGTGTTCGTCAGCTCACCGAAATAAATCTCGGGCCGCGTCACGGACAGGTTGCTCACCGTGCTCTGCACCGGCATGTTGCTCAGCATCAATGTCGGTAGCCCTTCCGAAGTGAAGCCGTTCACCGAATTCATGGTGATGCCGTACCCGTGCGTGTAGATCAGTCTCTCGTTGATCCAATTGCGGCTGCTCTCGGGCAGTTTGTCGACATTCAACTCTCGCGCCGCGAGCATGACCTCTCGCGTCGTGCCATTAATGTTGTATCGATCGATATCGATATCGGGGAAGTCATAGTACGTGCGGATCTCCTGAATCTGCCGCAGCGTGTCCTGAAGCGCGTGCCAGTCCCACAAACGTATGTTTTGCAACGTCGCGGTATTATTCGCAGCGTCGGCCGACTCCACCGTGGTTTCCGCAGGGAACTCACGCTGCGTGATTCGATTGAATCCGTAAGCCTGCCGTGTCATTTCGATGTTGTGCGCGATGAAGGGCTGCTCGCGAACCAGTTCGTTCGGCTTCACGATAAAGCTGCTGACGTACCAGGCCACGCCTTGCAGTGCGAGATAGCACACCAAAGCAGGAAGAAGCGCCGCGACCAGCCAACGTCCCGCCGGAACTCGCACCGCATTGACGATGGCAATCAACGCTCCGGCAGCAAGTGCTATGCAGACGATCAGCAAGCCCGTGAGCATCACGTGCGCATCGGTATAAGTGACGCCGCCAAAAATCGTATGATCGTCCAGCAGCAGTTCGAAGCGACTCATGTAAACACGAACTGCGACGATCAAAAGCAGGAATGCGAACGTAATCGAGAATCCGCGCCAAGGCAGGACGACCGAGCGGCTCAGCTTGCCAGCCAAGACACGGCTCCCGCCTGTGATCAACAGGAAGAAGCCGGCGAGCAGACAGGAAATTACGGCAAGCGTCAGCAACCAGCCCACGATCAGCTGCCAGGCCGGCAAAGTGAACAAGAAGAAGTTGAGCGGCCGTCCAAAGATCGGGTCTGTGACTCCACCGCTGCCGGCGGGCGCCGACCAGTAGAGAGCGAGTGTCGGCCATTCCGCCATCATGCCCGCTCCCGTAGCGGCGGCAATCACGAGCGAAAGGCCGAGCCCGATCATCTTGAGCACTGGATCGACCGGCAACTTAAGGGGCTGGCCGCCGATGATGATCGTGTGGCCGCTCGGCAAATCGGGAAGGTGCGCTCGCTTTAACGCCAGAAATGATCCGTACAAAATGAGAAACGTTGCCACCGTAAAACCGGCAAACACTCCCCATTGCAGCCCCAGCGATTTCCAGAACACTTCCGCGTAGCCGAGGGATCCGAACCAGAGGACATCCACGTAATAGGAAAGCGCGGTCCGGAATCCGAAGAAAATAACGGCCAGGATGACAAAAATTACGATATATCGGCGGCGGCCCCGTGGCGCGCGCGTCGCCGGCCAGTCGATCGATTCATGCATTGCTTAGCTCCGTTTTCACAACTTTTTAAGTTAATCGCATAATACTCTCTCCTCACCCGGCGTTGTTTCATTGCTCCAGCCCTGTGAGGTCGCGTGGCGTGCGTAAAAGTGCCAGCCGTTCCTTAAGTTATGCTAAGCTTTTGGGCAACGAAAAGTTGTCCCATCCTCCTCCGCTGGCCTGAATCTAGATTCCGCATCTCGCAAAATTTGAGGAGAAGACCTGTCATGCCGTTTCGAAAGTCTCGCCGCGAGCCAGCCTCCGAACACCAAGGGCGTGCGCCGGACGACGCGGAACGGCGAGCTCTCGATCAACTTTTTAGCTTGGCTTACGAAGAGTTGCGCCGCCTCGCCTCGACCGTCAAACGCGGCGATCCAAGCAACACCCTGAGCCCCACCGCTCTTGTCAATGAAGCGTGGCTAAAGTTGGCGAAGCAGCCGGGAATCGTGGTGGCCTCGCGCCTTCATTTCAAGCGCATCGCGGCGCGCGCTATGCGCCAACTGCTGGTTGAAGCGGCACGCCACCGTAACTCACACAAACGCGGAGGAGACGGCGAGCTTATTTTCGTTGCATTCGACGAATCTACGGACCGATCTGCCACCTCTCCGGCGGAACTCCTGGCCCTAGATAGCGCTCTTACTTCGCTCGCGGAATTAGAGCCGCGGCAAGCTCAAATTGTGGAAGGCCGCTTTTTCGGAGGGCTCAAAGTGGATGAGATCTCGAGTTTGATGGGCATATCAGAGGCGACGATTTTGCGCGACTGGCGCGCCGCCAAAGCCTGGCTGGGACAAGAGCTTCGCCACAGCGGATAGCATCGCCTTCCGCAATATTTTAAGTGTAGCCGGGTACAGGACAATCGAAGCATGGACCGTGAGCGCTGGCAGAAAATCCAAAGTCTATTTCATAACGCGGCCGACTTGCAGCAGTCGGAGCAGCGCAGCTTCCTCGAGTCAGCTTCCGCCAACGATGAGTCTCTAGTCGCCGACGTCCTGGCAATGCTTGAGCAGGACGCGAAGGGCCATTCACTGCTCGACCGCAATCTAGCCGAGATCGCACACGAAACCTTGGCTCATGACTTGTCGGGCAATGACGCATTGCCATCTACGATTCCAAGAGAGTTCGGCCCCTACCGCATTCTGAAATTGTTAGGCGAAGGTGGGATGGGTGTGGTTTATCTGGCCGAACGCATCGACCTCGGCACGCAGATCGCGATCAAGATCTTGCGGGATGCCTGGCTCTCTCCTACTCGCCGTGAACGTTTCTCCAGCGAGCAGCGCACTCTGGGACAACTGAATCACCCGCTGATCGCCCGTCTTTATGACGCCGACACTCTCGACGATGGAACTCCCTGGTTCGTCATGGAGTACGTCGATGGTGTTCCGCTCACGCAGTATTGCCGCGAGCATCGGTGCACGCTCAACGAACGTCTCAAACTGTTTCGGGCGGTCTGTGAGGCGGTGCAATATGCCCACAGCAACGCCGTCATCCACCGTGATCTCAAACCGTCAAACATCCTGGTGAAGAGCGATGGCTCGGTGCGGTTGTTGGATTTCGGCATCGCAAAACAAATCGAGAGCCTCGATTTGGCCGGCGATCAAACGCCTCTCGTCACCATGACAGGATTGAGGCTCTTGACCCCCTCCTACGCGTCTCCCGAGCAGATTCGTGGCGATCATGTGGGCATCGCCACCGATGTCTATTCGCTTGGGGTCATTCTCTACGAACTGCTTGCTGGCCAGCTTCCTTTCGATCTTTCTCGTCTCACGCCGGCCGAAGGCGCGACCGCGATTACGACTCAGGAACCTGCCAAGCCTTCCGCAGCCGCAAGACGCGAATCCCTTCCGACAAGCGCTAGTTCCGATGAGCACGCGTACGATCCGGCTTCTTCGTACCGCTCGTTGAGCAAGAGCGCATGGGCCGACCTTGACGTGCTTTGTCTGAGCGCGCTGCACAAAGATCCCAAGCGTCGCTACCGGACGGTCGACGCTCTAATGCGCGACGTCGATCATTTTCAGAACGGCGAGCCGCTCGAAGCTCGTCCCGATACCTGGCAATACCGTATCGGCAAGTTTGTCCGGCGGAATCGCCGAGCCATGGCCGCCACAGCCGCCATCTTCATCTTGATCGTCGGATTGGTCTCGTTCTTCACCGTCCGACTTGCGAAAGCGCGTGACACGGCTCTCGCCGAAGCCGGCCGCACCCAACGCATCCAGCGCTTTATGGCGAATCTTTTTCAGGGCGGAGACGCTGCCGCTGGTCCCTCCGATTCTTTGCGGGTGATCACCATCGTCGATCGCGGCGTGCAGGAGGCGAAAGCCCTCAACAGTGACCCCAAAGTGCAGGCCGAGCTCTACGAAAACCTGGGAGCCATTTACGACAAACTGGGAAAGTTCGATCAGGCCGATGCGTTGCTCAGTACCGCTCTCAACCAGCGGAAATCGCTGTTCGGTTCCGACAGTCCCGAAGTCGCGGAGAGCCTGACCGCGTTAGGACTCCTGCGTTCCGATCAAGCCCGCTTGCAAGAGGCCGAGCAGTTGACTCGGCAGGGACTGGAGATGTCTGAGCGACGTTTGCCACCAAATCACCCCGCTCGGGCGCAGGCACTCCGCGCCTACGGAAAGGTTCTGGCCGAACGCGGCTCCTACGATCCGGCAATTGCTGCGCTAAACGAGGCTGTCCGCCAGCAATCTGCTCCGGGCGTTGCGCCCGCCGAACTCGCGGAGAGCCTATCCATGTTGGCGGATGCAGATTATTCCGCTGGACATTACGACGTCTGCAATTCCCTTTACCCGCGCATTCTCGCAATGCGACGCCAAATTTATGGTGAACGCCACCCGCTGGTCGCAGACACCCTTGGCAGCATGGCCGCCGTCCAAAGTGACTTGGGATACTATACGGAGGCCGAGCGCCTTGACCGTCAGTCGCTTGATATCGTTCAGGCCTACTACGGCAGCGACCATCCTAAAACCGCCAACCGCCTGACCAATCTCGCGCAGGCGCTCACCTACCAGCACAAGTTCGACGAAGGGGTCTCTTTGCTGAATCAGGCTCTCGCCATCGAGGAGCATATTTACGGCGCGGCCCATCCCGCGCTAGCGGAAACTCTCAACGAACTGGGCAACGTCGCGTCCATGCAAGATCAGTTTGATGACGCGAGAGAAAAATTTCAGCGTGCCGCGGATATCTACCGCTCCGTCTACGGCGACCACCACTACCTTGTGGCCATCGCCTTGTCGAACGTCGCGGACACGTACCTGCATAAGAAAGACTATCCACGCGCGGAAGAACTCTTTCGCGATGTGGTCCGTCGCTTTCAGGAAACTCTTCCCGCCGACAATGTGAATCTCGGCATCGCCCACCTCAAACTCGGACGAACACTCCTCCGCCAGAATCGCTATCAAGATGCGGAGGCCGAAACTTCAGCCGGCTACGAAATTCTGAAAAAACAGAGCAGTCCGGCGACGAGCTTTATGCATGCTGCCCAAAGAGACCTCACGGCCGAATACGAAGGCTTGAATCAGCCCGAAAAAGCCGCACAATTCCGCGCTGAGCTGGCCGAAACAACGCCAGACCCCCCGAAAGCGAAAGAGAAGCCATAGAACTCCTCTTGAGCGCGCCTAATTCCGATCCTGGTCCCTCTAGGAATCTTTTTTTCGTGATTTTTGGCAAACGCATGACGGTTTTCCTGCCTCGTTTGCGCAATGCGAAGTGAGTCTAAGAGCCGGCGCATGGGAAGGAGCGGAGTCAGGATTCACAAAAAGACTCCGCTTCGCTCCGGTTAAGCACGGCGGCTGCCACGAATCGCGAGTCGGCTCCGGGCTTCCTAAAATCAGAAATCAGTTTGAAGGAGATCCTCCATGAAGACGAAGCATCCCGGAACCGCACTCTTACGAATTGCGCTCGCGCTGATCATTCCCGCTGCTGCCGCCGCCCAGACCTACACCCCGCTCTATACCTACCCAAACACCGACAATAATTCCAGCGGCATCACCTACGAGAGCGTGCTCTCGCAGGGCCAGGATGGCGAACTGTACAGCACGATCCAGACCAACGGAGCCTACAACGAGGGCAGCGTCTACAAGATTTCCACGGCCGGGCAATACGATCTGATTTATAGCTTCTGCGCTGAGGGCGGCGCGTGCAAGCTCACCGGAGGGATCCCCGACGGCGGTGTAACCCTCGGCTTCGATGGGAATTTCTGGGGTACAACTCAGAATGGCGGCACCGACGCTGCCGGGACGGCTTTCAAAATTACGCCATCTGGAACCCTGACCACTCTCTACTCGTTCACAAATAGCACCGACGACAGCGCTCCTTCGTATACGCTCATCCAGGGGCAGGACGGCAACATGTACGGCGTATCGGAAGAACAATATGCCGGGCAGGCAGGATCGTTCTTCAAAATGACTACGAAAGGCAAAATTACCGCCCATCCCTTCAACCCCAACTTCACCGATGGCGCCAGCCCCAATCTCCCCATTCAGGGTTCCGACGGAAATTTTTACGGCAGCATTCAAATTGGCGGAGATTTAAGTTGCAGCCTGCACGGCTGCGGCGCGATTTACAAAGTGACGGCGGCCGGCAAGGTGACCATCCTCCACAACTTCACCGGATACGTCAGTACCACGCAGTACGACGGCTCATTTCCCTACGGAACCCTCGCGCAGGACGCGAATGGCAATCTTTACGGAACGACCTATAGCGGCGGCTCCGCCAACACCGGAACCATCTTCAAAATTACACCGAGTGGCAAATATACTTTGCTGCACAGCTTCGTCGATGCGCCTCCGAACTATGATGGCGTCAATCCTACGGCAGGCCCGACACTCGGCACCGACGGTAACATCTATGGCACCACCGAAAAGGGTGGAACGCTGAACGGAGGCGCAATCTACAAGATCACTCCTTCTGGTACGGAGACTGTCCTTTACAGCTTCTGCGTTGTCTCTTGCTACGACGGTTTCGTTCCGACAACATCCATGCTGCTCGATACGAATGGAATTTTCTACGGCGTGACCTCCGGCAACTCCAACGGCGGTTCCGTTTTCTACAGCTTTGACGCGGGGCTCAACCCGTTCGTGAAACTCGTGACCTGGACGGGCAAAGTAGGAGCCAAAGTAGAAATCCTCGGCCAAGGATTTACTGGTGCCACCGCTGTTTCGTTCGACGGAGTCGCGGCGAAGTTCGCAGCCGTTTCCGGCAATTATCTGACGGCAACCGTTCCCGCCGGAGCGCTCACCGGTCCGGTCACGGTTACAACCTCGTCCGCTAACCTCGAGAGCGACCGCATTTTCATTGTCCCGCCACAAATCAAAAGCTTCAGTCCTCCCAGCGGACCGGTTGGCACTTCGGTCACGATCACTGGAATCAGCCTGACGCAGGCCACAGCCGTTACCATCGGAGGCAAGTCCGCTAGCTTTACGGTCAACTCCGATACGCAGGTCACGGCGACTGTTCCGGCAAGCGCGAAGACAGGGGACACAATCACGATTACAACCGCTGGCGGAAAGGCCGTGAGCCCCGCCAAGTTCACGGTTACATAACTCGTGCTCGGTGCGATACCTCTCTTACTTACTGGCGGCTGCGCTCTTGGCCGCCGGCGCGGCGATCGTCACCGAGTCGGGCTCCGTCCACACCGGCTTCCCGCTCGTCATGTCCAGTCGGTGCATCGTGACTTTCACCTTCTCGCGATCAACATCCACTATGAGGTAGTGGTAATTGATCTGGTTGCTCTGGAAAGGATCATCTTTAGCGCGACTTATGGGATAGGCATGTGCTCCTGCGCCTCCGGTCACGAAATAAGTGATCCCTCCATGCTCGTGCCGTTCGTAGTTATGCACATGGCTTGAAAAAACCACGAATCGTGCCCGCTGATTGTTCTGCCGCGTCTCTAGGAACATAGCCAGGTCTTTTTCCTTACCCCGTGCCGTGTGTCCCTCTCCTAACATTGACGAAGCCGAACTGGTGTAGAGCGGATGGTGCAGCACAATAAAAACAAAATCCACATCGCTCGGAAGTTGATCCAGTTTCTGCACCAGCCACTTTCCTTGAGGGCCAGCGATCTCGTCGAGTTCACTGTCCAAGACTAAAATCAATGTGTTCGCGGCGCGAACCGAGTAGTACCGGCTCTGCTGCAAGTCCGGAAAGCGCTCGAAATAATTCTCCAGCGCAATTGCTTCGTTGCCGTGCAGTTCATGATTGCCGATCGCCGGATACACCGGAATCTTTTTCTCTCGCCACACCGCAGTTTCGCGATCCCAAACTCTCCAGTCATCCTTGTCGTAGCCGTTGTAAACCAGATCGCCTCCGAAGCAGATAAAAGCGGGATTCGCCTCCGCAACCGCCGCAACCAAAGCCCGACGCACCGCCGGATTTGCCGGTTCCGTGTCCTTGGGATCGTGGAACCGCGCATCCCCGTAGCTGACAAAGCGGAACGGAGTGCTCAGTTGCACTTGTAACTCTACAGGTTGCGCTTCTACCGGAGGATTCGCCCCAGTCGGTTGCGAATGCGAACGCGTGCACGCCACGCAGCCGAGAAAAAGAACAACAATCGCCAATTTAACGGCCGGCAATTTACAGAAGAATTTCATGCTTGTCCCTTTTGGCCCATCAGATTTCTCAATCGCTGCTTCACATCCGGCCACTCCGACGCCACAATCGAATAGCGTGCCGAATCGCGAGCGATGAAATCCGCTGCCATGCGATGCGCCCGCAGAATGCCTTCGAACTTTCCGCCGATCCGTTCAATCGCCGCTCGCGACCGCTCGTTTCGAACGTCCGTGTGCAGGCAGACCCGCAGCACCTTCCACGTTTCAAATGCGTGCGTAAGCATCAACAGTTTAGCCTCGGTATTTGCGTGCGTTCGAAGTGCTACGCGACTCAGCCATGTATATCCAATCTCGCATGCATCGGGAGTCTTCCGTCCATGCAAGGGGTGTCCCTGCGGCCACGCCCAACGCTCAAGATTGAAGAATCGCGTCGACCCGATGACGGCGCCGTCGCTGACCCGCACCGTGGCAAACGAGACCGCCGTTCCCGCGCGAAGCCATTCCAACGCCGTATCGACGTAGCGAATCGCTTCGTCCTTGCCTTGCGGTACCGGACTCCAGCGATAAAGACGCGAAGAGCTGTCAGGAGATCGATCGATAGCCGAAGCAGACACCAGGGCGTCTACGTGACCATGATCGAGGGGTTCAAGCCGCACGTGTCGGCCCGCAAGTACGAAGGTTTCTGTTTCCACGACTTCAGTATGCAACGAGTCGCTTGCAGTCGCAATGCTGGCCCGTGGCTACCGCCCTGGTTCACAACCGCCCGGCCCTTGGATAAGACCGAATACGTTGCGTTGAAGGTTGCCGTGGATGTCCCTCCCGATCCGTTGTCATCCGGCGACTCGCTGAAAGATCCGTGCCACCCGCCAGAATCGCTCCGACCTCTTGGCCGACGTTGAAATCCACGGACTGGAAGCTTCCCTCGCAATAAGCGGCCTTCTAAAACCGCAGACAGGAAGTCCTTTTGCTGATTCATCGCTCGATGACGTTACTGCACTGAGAAGTAGCATGCGTGACGAAAGGTGGTTACCTCAAGCTACTCAGTTACTTTTCGCAGGCAATCACCCAAAAAGGGGAACGTGTCATCGAGACAACCGACCGTCACAAGGAGGTTAGACAAGAATAAAGAGGCGAAAGGGAGAGTTACTGCTGCTGTTGTTCTTGCTCTGCTCGAGAATTCAGGCGTGCGTACACGGGCCGCGATTGGATAATGATATTCGGTGGAGGCTGCTCGGGCAACGGCGCATCCGACGGACTGACCGTCACCGACACGCTTAGCCCACTCTCCGCTTCGCCCTTGTACACGCCGCGGGTCGGCGGAACATCGGCATAGTCTCGGCCAATGGCCACGCGAATGTGCCGGTCTCCACCGATCAGATTGTTGGTCGGATCGAATGCCGTCCAGCCCAAACGCGGCACCAACGCCTCAATCCAGGCATGCGACGCACCTTCGAGCGAGCGATCCTTGCGCCCATTTTCCTCGCGATGAAATAGATAGCCACTCACGTAGCGGCAGGGAATCCGCAGCGGCCGCACCAGCGCGATCATGATATGCGCGAAATCCTGGCATACCCCCTTGTGCGTAAGGAGCGCTTCTTCGATGGGTGAATCCACCTTCGTGCTGTTCGGCACATACGCAAACAATTTGTAGATGCCTTCGTTCAATTCCGTCAGAAGCTCGAGTGGATTGCCGCGCCGCTGGCATTTTAGTTCCCTAGCCAACTGTTCCAGAGCTTCACCGGAATGCGCAAACTGACTCGGCAACATCATCTCCCAGTAGTCGTCCCCCGCAGTCAAAGCATCGAGGTCGGCCCAATCTCCCGCCTCCGACGGTCGCGGAGACGGCACCGACTCAACTTGCACCGTGGATTGCGCCTTCACCTTCACCTCTTTGTGCGAGCCGGCGATATCGAAGTGATGCACGATATTTCCCGTGAAGTCGAAGTACTGCGTAATATTCGCCGTAGGAGTCACGTTGAGCGTAAAGCTCATGCAGCGCTGATTTCCTTCGCTGCGCGGCTGCATTCGTACTTCCATCACGCTTTCGCGCACGGCAGGCTCGTAGCGGAACGTAGTCGTATGTCGGACTGAATAAATCATAATGATTGGTGATTGAGGTATCGAGTCATTCAATGACTCAATACCTCGATCATTCAATGCCTCATTTGCTTCAATAAACCAGTTCCGTTTCTACCGGATAATCGAAATAGATCTGATGAATCGCGGTGTGCGCCTGTCCACATTGCTGCCGCACGCTATCCACGTAGTCGTTAGCCCCTGACGTCATGATCTCGTCAATCTGGCTGAAACTGAGCGTGGCTCGCAATCGCCCAGCGAGCCGCACAGGTTGCTCCGCTTTTCTCTCCGTCAAATCTGCAATCGCGCGCAAAGCCGCGTGCACTTTGTCGACGGAGAAGCGCACTGAATGCGGAAACTCCGGATTCAGTAAGAGAAATTCTGCCACTCGCAACGGCCGCAACTCTGCCGTATGCCTCTTACAATAGGCCTCAAACGCCGCACACGACTTCAGCAATCCCACCCACTCCAGATACTCTTCACTCTCCACTGCCTGATCGAGCGCCTGGTCGTTCGAGTAAGGAAGGCGGCTTAGATATGCACCGATCAATCGTGCCACCGCGTCCGTCCGTTCCACGAACCGTCCCAGTTGGATGTATTGCCAACCTTCGCCATGTGACATCGTGGAGTCGGTGACGCCTTGAAATAGATGCGCACCTTCGCGCACCGCGCGGAAAAACACATAAGAATGCAGTAACCACGCTTCATTCGCAGTGGTGCTGTTAACCTGCAAATAAAGACGGTTCAGCTGCTCCCACATTTCTGTGCTGCACTGTTCCCGGACTTGCCGCAAATTCTCCCGCGCCGACGCCACGCACGAAATAATGGACGAAGAATTCGATTTATCGAGCGTCAGTATATGCGTAAGCAACGTGGCGTCGATCTTGCCATCCTCCGGCACCGGCGCTTGCAGGGCCTCTAAAAGCCGCCACCACCGGTCTGATCCAGTTTCGGGAGATTGATCGAGGCGCAACTGCAGATCGACATCAATCAAACGAGCCGTGTGCTCGGCGCGTTCCAGATAGCGGCTCATCCAGTACAAACTCTCCGCGACGCGAGACAGCATGGTTGTCTGCCGGTCGTTCATGCGCGCAACACCCACGTGTCCTTGCTGCCGCCGCCTTGCGACGAGTTCACTACCAGCGAACCCCGGCGCAACGCCACCCGCGTAAGCCCTCCTGGCACCAGCGTCACGTTCTCTCCATAGAGAATGTAGGGACGCAGATCCACGTGCCGCGCCTGTGCTTCACCTTCAAGAAAACAGGGAGCCCGAGAAAGATTTAGAGTTGGTTGCGCGATGTAGTTTCGCGGTTCAGCCAAAATCCGCTGCCGAAAATCTTCCCGCTGCTCGGCCGTGCTATGAGGGCCGATCAACATCCCGTAGCCACCCGATTCGCCAACCGCCTTGACCACAAGATCGCCCAGGTGCTCCAGCACGTAGTCCCGCTGCGAACGATCCGTCAACATATAGGTCTGGACGTTATTCAGGATCGGCTCTTCTCCCAGGTAATAGCGAATAATTGCTGGCACATACGCGTACACCGCTTTGTCGTCGGCTACGCCCGTCCCTACCGCATTCGCCATCACCACATTGCCGGCTCGGTAGGCGTTGAACAGTCCCGGCACGCCCAAACCCGAATCTCGCCGGAAGCAAAGAGGATCGAGGAAATCGTCATCTACGCGCCGGTAAATCACGTCCACACGTTTCAGGCCGGCGGTGGTTCGCATATAGACGACGTTGTCATGCACCAGCAAATCGCGGCCTTCCACCAACTCGATTCCCATCTGTTGCGCCAGGAAGGTATGTTCGAAGTAAGCCGAATTGAAGACTCCCGGTGTGAGCAGGACCACCGTAGGTTCGTGGCGCGTCGTCGAATGCAGTGGACTCAAAGCCCTTAGCGTTGCCAGCAACGCCTGCGCGTAATGATCTACGGGGCTCACGCCGTAATCCCGGAATAGGGTAGGAAACACCTTTTTCAGAACTTTCCGATTGGCCAGCATGTACGAGACGCCGCTCGGGACGCGCAAATTGTCTTCCAGCACCGCAAAACTGCCGTCCGGTAGCCGCACCAGATCGGTGCCGCAAATACTGACGTAAATGCCACGCGGCACCGTCAGGTTTCGCATTTCGCGGCGGAAGTGGCGACAGCTATAAACCAAGTCCCGCGGCACAATCCCATCGGCCAGAATTCGTCCGCGGTGGTACACATCTTCTAGAAACAGATTGAGCGCCGCGATTCTCTGCGTCAGCCCGCTTTCGATCTTCAGCCATTCTTGGTGCGGGATAATCCGAGGCAGAAGGTCGTTCGGAAACACCCGTTCCGTGCCTTCATCGTTTCCGTAAACCGTAAACGTGATTCCCTGGTGGAGAAACGAAAGGTCGGCCGCCTGCTGGCTTTTCCGCATCTCTTCCGGCGGTAGACTCAGCAGCGTCTGAAAAAGCGCCTGATAGTGAGGGCGGGGAACGCCCGGCGCCTCGAACATCTCGTCGTAAGCATGATCAAATTGATAATTTCGGAAAGGAGGACGGAACAACGCGCGGATCGGCTCCGTCACGGGCATGGGTCGTAGGAAACTCCGGGTTCGAGTGCGGCTATGAGGCACCCAAAAACTCTAGGCGCGGCCCCTGTTCAAGTCCAATCGAAATCTTGTATCGATACCATCCAAGTTTTAGCGTTTTGCCCGAATTTATCCTTCAACCACCAAAGGCGGCGGGATTTTTATCCGCGCACCCCTGAGTTGAAGCGATCTGCCGCCAAAAATGAAAAATAACGGCAAAAAAACGGTCCCCAAAAAACGTTACTTTCTGCATATTAGCAGCACGTTGATGAATTGGAGGTCAACCGAACTCAATTGGTTTGCGTCGCTGGCGAATATTCCTAAGCAACGGGCAACTCCCATTCGCGAGCTCCGACGCTCCCCCTTGCGCCAGCATCAAGTCTGCGCTTTGAAATACACGAGAAAGAACAAAGCTACGGAGAAGCACGCGAACGCGTAAATCAACGATGAGAACAGCGCCACTGCCGGAACCAGTCCATGCAGGTAGTTAACGATGTCGAAAAACAGCCTCCAGATCATGAGGGCCGCGATCAGCACCGTTCCAACCATTGCTATCAAGGCTGCGTTTTTGACTGTCATTCACGCAGTATGAACGCTGCCATTGTCGTTCGCAACCGTGTTTCTGCCAGCCTGCCTTCTGATAATTGCCCCCGCGGCTAAGGTTGTCGAATGCTCAGGACCAGCGTTTCGACACCCTTCCAGGCGATCTGTACCCCGATACACAACAGAATGAACGCAATCACCCTCAAAATCCCGTGTACCGTCTCTGGTGCTATTTTCTGGGTGATTCGGATGGCATACCGGTAGCAAAGAAACACGCCGAAGCTGAGCACGACCACCGCCAGAAAAATTCCAACGTGCGCCAGTAAGCTCCCGACAAGGTCTGCGCCCGTGGCATGCGCCGTTAGCGTAAGCATCACTACGATGCAGCCCGGACCCGCCGTCACCGGAAAAGTGAAGGGGTAAAAAATCTTCGACTCTAGCGAACGAAAGCCGTCGACTCTGACCTCACTTCCGCGAGTTAGCGGCGTCGAGTCGCTCTCGTGCAGCAGTTCCCACCCCATCGCCGCCAAAACAAAGCCGCCCGCCACCTGTACGACTGGCAGTGATATCCCGAAAAACCGCAGCAGTGCCGCTCCCACCAGTTCGATCACCAGGAAGAACAGCGTCGTGGTCACGGCAATCCGGCGCGCCAGGCTGCTAATCACCTCGGAAGGCACAAAGCCCACCAGACCCAGAAAAACCAATGACGATCCCAGCGGATTCACAACGGGCAGAAGCGCACTAAAAGCCAGCGCAAAATATTTGAGGACAATCAGCATTCAATTCGCGATCAGGACAATCCGAGAATGACAAATAAGAAATCAGGACGACCCAGAATTATGACAGACAACCAAGACAGACAATATGACCGATAAAGGTCCGCCATAGCGGAAGGCTTGTCCGCTACCGATCCTCCTCGAACCCGCCCGCCAAGCTCGGGAACAGCGGTTTTCGCCACCGCGCAACAATGGGCGTTGGCCGCTAGCTGGCAGTCCCAAACAGGCGATTCACCGCCTCCGTACGGTAAGCAAAGATCGTCTTCACGTCGTTTTTCACCTTGAGGGCGTGTGCGATCGTACCGAGGACGCCAAACGGCAGCAGATATTGCACTTCATCCGTAATTCGGGTGCCATTGCCCTCGGCGATGAAGCGATGTTCGTGATGCCACAGCTTGTAGGGTCCTTTGAGCTGCAAATCAACAAAGCGGTGCGGCGGTTCCCATTCCGTAATCTCCGTCGTCCAACGGATCGGAAAAATCCTCCAGCGCAGCGCGTACCGGATTAATGTTCCCTTTTGAACCGGGGTCGGATCGACGCTCAAAATCTGGAAATGCAGCCACGGTGGCGTCAACTGCTCGAGATTCTCAGCCTTGGAGAAAAACGAAAATACTTCCGCCAGGGGTCGCGGCACAAATTGCTCGGCACGAAAAATCAAGGGTGTCATAAGGACTCGCCTCCAGGAACAAACTTCTAGCTTTCGAGAAGTGGAGGTTACTTCAGATGCACTGCGGCCTCAGTACGATTCGGGGCGCTCGCTTTTTCAGAGTGTTTGCCGGCCCTGGGCGGGGCATATTTTGGCTTGATCTCGTGGCAACCTTCGCTGCAATAGACGCCTCCAGCGGCCGATTCCGGGGTCGGCATGGGAGAATGAACGGCCCGTTCACGATCCGCCTCCAACTGTTTCTCGACGCCGGCGATCAAATCGTCGTGGGCCGCTGAGGTCAGCCACTTTTTCTCCGAGACCAGATAGTTTTCCAGCCGCGCAATCGGATCCCGCCGCTTCCAATATTCAAACAGCGGTTTCGGAACATAATCCGCGGCGTCATGAATGGCGTGACCTTTCATGCGCATCATCTTAGCTTCAATCAGCGTCGGACCTGCGCCGCTCCGCGCCCGCTCGCAAGCCTCATGGCACGCGTCATAAACCTGGCACGCGTCCGTCCCGTCGACGATCACGCCGGGAATCCCATAAGCAATCGCCCGCTCCGCCAGGTCCTTCACATGAAACTGCATGTCCGCAGGAGTGGAGTATCCCCACAAATTGTTTTCGACAATCAGCACCAGTCCCAGATTTTGCACCGCTGCAAAATTCAGTCCTTCATACGTGACGCCCGTGGACTGCCCGCCGTCTCCGATATAAGTCATGCAAGCAATGTTTCCTCCTTGCAGCCGCGCTCCCAGCGCGACGCCAGCCATGACCGGAATTAAGTCTCCCAAGGTAGAAATTGGAGAGACGACGTTGCGCGTGACGATATCGCCGAAATGCGAAGAAGCGTCGCGGCCTTTCGTAGGAGATCCAGCCTTGGCCATGTACTGCATCATGATGTCCGCGGGAGAGAAGCCGCGGACGAGCAGGGCTCCTTGGTTGCGGATCATCGGGCCGAGCCACTCGTCTTTGCGCAGGGCGTAAGCAGAAGCGCAAGAGCAAGCCTCTTGGCCCAGCCCAAAATAGACGCCGCCGACGACCTGACCTTGCTTGTAAAGATTTTCGAGCGCCGTTTCCATGCGCCTATTGAGCAGCATCCAGCGATAAATTTCGATCAGCTGCTGCTTAGAGAGATACTTCGACTCGCGAATGGGAGGTGCGGGCCGCGAAAGATCGCCGCACTCGACTTCATAGCGAACGCCGTCGCCAGCGCGAACTTGGCGCAAAGTGAAGGAAGGTTTTTCGAGGCGGTAGTCGCGAATGGTATAGGTGCGGAGATCCGGGTCAGGCTGCGGGCTCTTAGCTCTTGGCTTTTGGCTCTTGGATTTGACCAGCCTCGCGGGGGGCGCGATTTTCTTCTTTGCCATGATCGATTTCGCCGGATCAGTGATCAGTCCGCGAACATGCTATCACCATGTGGCGCGGACACTCTTGTCCGCGAAAAGTCAGCAGCGAAAACAGCGCCATGCGTCACCCCGGAAACAACTCTTCTTCGCCGTGCAATCGACGCAATTCTTCTGGAGCTCTCATCGGTAGTCCGACCGTATTACCCATCAGCGCATCGACCGTCTCCACCCACAGCATCTGGCTGCCGAAGGCGGTGCCAAAATTCCGCGACACTGCGGTCGCCACGTCATTTAATTCAACCTCTCGTCCCAATTCCTTCTGCATTGAAGTCACCGGCTTCGCCGTAATTCCACACGGCACAATCAAACTGAAAAAGCTGAGATCGGTATTTACGTTCAAAGCGAATCCATGCGAAGTCACGGACCGCGAAATATGCACTCCGATAGCCGCCACCTTCGCCGCCGGCTCCGCTTCTGTCCAGGCTCCCGTCAGTCCTGGCAAGCGCCGCGTCGCAATTCCAAAATCTCCGCAGGTACGAATCAGAACTTCCTCAAGCCGCCGAACATAATCCACGGCGCCCAAAGTCTTGCGCCGCGATGGTTCATCCTCCGACTGAGAACTGACAACTGAGAACTGAGAACTTGGAAATCCCCGCAAATCAAATATCGGATACCCGACCAACTGCCCCGGCCCATGAAACGTCACATCTCCGCCGCGGTCGGTTTCGAACACCTCGACCCCGCGAGCCGCCAACGCTTCAGTTGACGCCAGCACATTCGCCGCGTTGGCGTTGCGTCCGAGGGTGATCACGGGAGAATGTTCGAGCAGCAGGAGCACGTCGCCGATCTCGCCTGCTTTACGCAGTTCGAGGAGCTTCCGCTGGAGGCGCAGGCCTTCGCCATAGTCAAGCACCCCGAGTTGGATTATGGAAATCAAGTTGTTGTCAGATTGAGCCTCGAAATGGATATCGCGAAGACCAACGGTGGGGGTACCCCCCCCTACCACCGGTATATTAGAATCATAGACTTAGCATGGGAGTCGGCGGCAAAGTCTTGAAAAGGCGGTGGTTGTAGGTAAAGTCTTGATTCTTCATGGGTTAGCTTAAATCTCAATTATTGCTCTGATAGGCCGCAGCCGGCGTGAACTTATCAGTCGGGATAGTGGCGAGCGTCTCGATTGCATTCTGCTCTTACTTCAATTATAAGGCGGCCTGTCAAATGCTATTTGAGCAAAATTGCGCTTCTGCGCACCATTTCTTCTTATTCCAAGCTAAGCGCCATTTTGAGCGCTCTATCCAACTCCTGAATCTTGGACCGAGCCAGCGATCCAACGAAGCTTGTCAATTGCGTTTTGCGCAGATTCACCAGGCTGTCGCACAAGATCCAGCTTTCATGTTTCAAGCCCTCGTCGATGCCAACCAAAACCTGGGTTGAGAATCCGTGTCCACGACTAAGGATCGGGGCACAAACCACCGTGGGAAACCTGGAATCGATTAGGACTTGACGGCTCACCACGACGAAACTGCGATAGGCCTTAGGGTCGGCATCTGGACGACTAACGCGATAAATTTCGCCTCGTCTCATTTGGTCGTCTTATGCAGCACGTCAAGGAGCAGACTGGGCATCGAAGTCAGACGTCCAAGTCCTGATACTGAAGGACGTCTTCTACCTCTCGGCTCAGTTCATCCGCGGCCCTATTGATCAGTTCGAAATCGCGAGCCTCTATCTGGGCACGAGTCCGGTTGCGCAAGTATTGTGCGAGCACCGCCTCAATGAAGGCGGAGCGGGACTGCTTCGATCCCGCAATGCGATCGATCGCAGCGAGCACCTCTTTCGAGAGTGTGATAGAGGTCTTCTCTTTCATACTACCATTATACCACTGCAATGTCTCCAAGTGGCAGCATTTCTGTTTTGCTTCGCTTGCGTTAATTTTCTCGCCAATCAGCAACATCCCTGGCGACGCCGTGTTCTAACAACAGGCTTGCGAATTGGAAACGCCGGGAGACATGTTATGACGACGGTTACGCGGCTGTTGACGGCAACATTTTTTCTGTGGCTTTGCGGGACGGCATTCGGTGCAGACGTGGATGTAACCTGCTCCCATCAAGTGGCGGATACAGCGGCGCTCAATGCCAGTATCAACAATAGCCATAGCGGAGACGAGATCAGAATCCACGGCAACTGTCTGGTCAACGGAACGATCGTCCTGCTGGGTGACCGGACTTATGTGGGGGATTCGCGCACCGGGACTACGATTACGCAGGCGAAAGGGAGTAACTTGGCGGCGCTGCTGGCGTCCGATAGTTGGAACACGGATGTGACTTACACGGGCGGGCCGATTCGGATCGCTCACCTGACGCTTGACGGGAACAACGTGGCGAACACGGGGACGAACGTGCTGGTTATTCGATCATGGTTGACGGTGATCGAAGATTTGGTGGTGCAGAATGCGCCGGGAGACGGTATTCAGATTACGAATCTCAGTAAAAATGGAGTGGCATTGACTACGTCGCAGGTGAATGGAAGGATCAGCAATTGCTTCGTGAACAATTTCAATGGCAACGGAATTCACGTCGTCGACACGGGGAATAGCGTGACCGATTGGGATCTGCTGGACTCGTGGGTCGCCGGTTCGGCCTCGAGTTTGTCGGCAATCTATATGGATAATGCCGCAGGCTGGAAGATACGCGGGAATCATCTTTACAACGTGCAGCAACATGCGCTCTTTGCCAACGCGTGTTTCGCCACGGCCATCGATGGAAACTACATCGAAGATTTTGGGCTATCTGGCGGAAGCGGCACCTGGTATGGGATCGCCTGCACGGTGCAGGGTGGGGCCGCGTCGGTTATCACCGGCAACAAAGTATTTATGCTCGCGCCTGAGGCGTCTACTGGACACTTCGTTTTTATCGGTGCGCCGCAAGTGAACTACGGCACCGGGGAACTCAACGTTGTCGACAACACGATTCGCGGGGCGGGGACCGGTGCCGAAGTGGGGCTGGAATACGAGTTGAATGGCGGAGCGGGGTTGATCGTCCTATCCAAAGACAACAACGTGCAGGCGGTGCACGTGGCACGCAAAGTTGGTGCCGGGGTTAAGCTGGCGGCGGAATACTAGGCTTAAGGAGGCGGCGAATAACATCAGCAACGTTCGTTTACAGAGGGAGCCCTAGAAAACGTGTCTATTCGTTACGACATTGTCGCCGCGCGGCCGCCCTGACGCGGCGCTCATGAAAGAGAGGATTATAATCTGCAGGCAGGAGGCACCCATGCCATCTCTCGATTGGTCGCAATGTCCGGGCGTTGAGAGTATTCCCGGCAAAGTCAGCGGCGCCTGGGTTTTCCGGAACAGCCGCATGCCGGTCAAGCTGGTTTTCGAAAACCTGGAAGATGGCATGACTATCGACGAAATCACGGAACAATACGACGTTACGCGGGAGCGGGTGAAGGCCGTGATCGAGTTCGCCGCGCGCAGGGTGCGAGTATGACTCGCAAGGCTAAAGATCTTTCACCGGACCAAAGAGTTGCTATCGAAAGCCTGCTGGGCCGTTCCATTGCCGAGAACGAGGAGATCATTATTCGCACGGCGACTGCGCCTCCCGCTCCCGAGTGGCTGCAGGCCTCTTGGAAAGATGCTGAAGATCGGAGTCTCGATCGACTCTCAATGGAAGAAATCGATGCGGAGATTGCGGCGGCGCGCAAGGCGCGGCGCGAAGAGCGCCCATCGGAACAATGATTAAGAGATAACGATTCGGGGGGAACAGTGATTCGCGTCGTCCTCGACACGAACGTTCTGGTTTCCGCGTTGTTACAGCCGCAGGGCATGCCCGCCCGGGCCCTACTGATAGTGCTGTCCGGAACCGCCGCGCAGCTTTGCGTGAGCGGCGATATCTATGCCGAATATGACGAAGTGGTTCGGCGTCCTAAGTTTAATCGGAGTGAAGTGGTAATCGAGCAGGCTCTTCGCGCGATTCGGCAAAATGGATTTTGGGTCAAGCCGTCAGTGAAGGTGCGTGTCTGTTCCGACCCCGACGACGACATTTTTCTAGAGTGCGCCCAAGCCGCGCGAGCGCACTATGTTGTCACCGGCAATCTGAAACACTTTCCGGCGAAATGGGGTGAAGTGCAGATCGTTAACGCCGGTCAATTTGTTGAGGCCTTGGCGGAGATCAGAGGGGACTTGCGATGACACGCAGCGCATTCATGGCGATGGTTTTGGTCGCTTGCTTGCTTGCATTGAAGATTGCAGCTCCGTCTCAGACGGACCCGATCACCGCTTCTCACGCAGCGCACTTCGATCCTCAGCCATGGCTCGATGATTTCCATGAGTTGATGGGCGCGATGGAATCGCATTACGCGGATCTTGATTGGGCCATACATGATCGGCGCATGGATCTGCCCAAACTGCGACTAGAGACGGAGGACAAGCTTCGGCAGTCAGGGGACGAGCAGACTTCTCGACGCGTGTTGGAGAAATTCCTCGATGCGTTTGGAGACGGCCACCTGTCAATTACGTGGCCGAGCATGGCGTCCTCCTCGTCCGATAAGAGTTCACGGAAAAATATGTCGCTGTGCAGCCGACTCGGCTATGAGGCGCACCATGCGGCGGGCATTGACTTTTCTTTATTGCCTGGTTTCGGCAACGTCGAAGGCGAGGGCTCTGAGCTGTTTCCTGGCGGAGTGCTTACATTGAAGAGCGGCGTGAAACTGGGAATACTTCGCATCGACTCATTCAGTGAGCATCGATTTCCGGAAGAATGCGAGAAAACAATTCGGGAAATGAGTTTGGGAGACAAGGCGACGTGTGACGAAGGATGCGAGAACGAAATTGAGCTTAGAACGGCGAATCGACTCACAGCGGAATTAGTAACGCGGGTCCAGCAGTTGCGTGGTAAGGGCGCAACCGCACTGCTGGTAGATATAACGAATAATGGTGGCGGCTCCGATTGGAATGAGCCGGTGGTGAGGTCGTTGAGCAGTGTCCCCTTGATCGATGCCCATTCGGGGTTCATCAAGCACGAGCACTGGACGACGGAATTGGAAGGTCGACTACGCGAAGTTGAGGCTGACCTTGAGAAGGGAAGAGAACCTAGATCAGTACTCGCAGACGCTGCAGAACGGTTGCGCACTGCGATCGCCCGAAGCAAGGAACCTTGTGACCGAAGCCATGCTTTCAGCGATGGAAAAATCAGCTGCTCTCTTGAGGTAGATGATCTGCTCTACTGGAGCGGTGTTTTGCCCTATGCGAAACCGGGCTCCTTCGCCTCGCTCGAATCGAAGGCGACTCTCTTTCACGCTCTGCGCTACGCCTATTCCGAGGACACACAACGCCTGCCGCTTTACGTTGTCGTTGACAGGCGAACTTGGTCATCCGCAGAACGATTTGCCTCGATCCTACAGGACAACGCAGCAGCGACCATCATTGGGGAGTTAACTGGAGGCGCGGGGTGCGGCTTCACGAACGGCGGTATCCCTACAACGCTAACGCATTCCCGCGCTGAGGTAAAAATGCCAGATTGTGTAGGAATCCGAAAGGACGGCTCGAACGGGAATGATGGGGTGACGCCCGACGATTTGGTGCCATGGGCGACTAGAGATACCCCCTTCACGAAAGCGATCAAGCTGCTGGGTGCTTTGGAGAAGGCGCGGGTGGTCCGCATCGGATCGGAAGCTCCACACTACGGAGGATCGAAATAGCGACGAGATCGCCCGTCAAATCCCCCAAATTAATTTTTTCGATTTCCCCTTGCACATCTACATTCACTTTGGTATAACAAACGAGTCGAGGACAAGTGAACAAGTGTCTGAGCTTTCCGTTGAATCCTCGCGGTGGCTCGCGGCATCAAATTCAGTAAAGCCTCCAATCAACCCTAATTCTGGGTTTGCATTCGGGAACAAAGTTTCCTGAAGGGTTTCCGCGCATAGCAGAGCCTCCAAGCGATCTTTAATTTTTGAACCGTCTTCTGCTTTCGGGCTGCTCCGAAATATTTCGGCTACCTGGAATGCGGAAGAGCGTTTTGCGACGCGCTGTAAAAGAGTCTTTCAAGCAGCTTTCAGTCAAGCCTGAATCGAACTCCCCGGACTGTTGAAATCAGGTGGAAATCCTGTGATTGCAGAGGGTTGACAGCAGTCGCGTGAGACGCGTAGCTTAGTGAATCTTGGCTCAGACGCTAAAGTCTGACGGATCAAGTTCCAAGCTCAAACAAGTTTAGTAACACAAGTTTCGAGGACGCCAACATCTCGTAAGAGATTGCGGCAGATCTGGAAGCGCACCGCTCAGGCGGGAAGCGGATCGGTCTTTGACAAAAGGTTGAACGTGCCAGTCGTGAGAAACAAATGTTCGGGCTCAAGTCTGAACGTACTCACAAGATGGACTTCTCACCTCAGCTGGTGAGAAGTTGTCGGTCTACCCAGACCGACTCAGGTTTCAAATGAGAGTTTGATCCTGGCTCAGAATCAACGCTGGCGGCGTGCCTAACACATGCAAGTCGAACGAGAAAGTGGAGCAATCCATGAGTACAGTGGCGACCGGGTGAGTAACACGTGACTACCTACCCTTGAGTGGGGGATAACCTCGGGAAACCGAGGCTAATACCGCATAATATCGAAAGATCAAAGGAGAAATCCGCTTTTGGAGGGGGTCGCGGCTGATTAGCTAGTTGGTAAGGTAATGGCTTACCAAGGCGAAGATCGGTATCCGGCCTGAGAGGGCGCACGGACACACTGGAACTGAAACACGGTCCAG